>Ga0160454_100205_pt1 | contig 62927 bp, 49 predicted proteins | sample HID1971M_E6MG_FD_108218 | JGI IMG/M metagenome (GOLD analysis project Ga0160454, IMG submission 108218) | Enriched millipede-associated microbial communities from UW Madison campus, WI, USA - HID1971M_E6 MG | ecosystem: Host-associated > Arthropoda: Insects > Digestive system > Unclassified ...
CAGTGAAATTGCTCGACCGCTGGAAAGTCCTGATCAGTGGGATCAGCTTGCTGCCAATGGCAGGTACCACCCTGGCACAGGCGGGCCATCTGTCGCTCGCCAATGCGAACTGGCAACCCAACGACAAGCTACAGCCCCCAGTATTTGCCGATACGCTCAACGCGCCAGACACCGTCAACATCTATGCGGCACATCGCTCGCACAGTTCACACCGGTCCCACAGTTCGCACAGTTCTCACTACAGCGGCTCGGGTGGCTATAGCGCACCTCGCTACTACAGCCCACCCGCTACCAGTACCCGAAGCTACAGCGCACCGAGTGCTTCGAGCAGCACCTCAAGCAGCAACAGCCTTTATCAGTCGTCTGGCACTACCAGCGGGACAAGTTCGGGTACTTCATCGAGCCGCGCGACCAATGAGCAGAAAAGCAACCTGGTCACCCGTGTGCAGACCGCGCTGATGGTGCGCCAGTATTACCAAGGCACCATTGATGGGGTAATGGGCAAGGCGACACGTGGTGCGTTGATGGCCTTTCAGATGGACAGTGGGCTGACCGTGAATGGCCGGATGGATACGCCATCGCTGAATGCGTTGGGTATCAAGATTCCATAAGCCGCTTCAGGTTAAAGCTAGCGTCCGTTCAGCAACGAAGGAATTATCCGATGCAGCACATCATTCAAGTCGACAACACTCTCTGGGCATTGATCAGCCGCCTGCAAGGCAAGGAACTGCAAACACCGTCGCGTAGCGCCCGTTTCCGTATCACGACCGTTGATGCAAATCGCGTTGTGATTGAGACCGGATCGGAAGACTCGCAGTTAGCGCTGACTCGAGCAGCTTTCCAGCAAACGTTGGACTATCTCGCCGGTAACAATCATTTCGGCCAAGCACAAGCTGTGGAAATCAGCTCCAACCATACGTACGAAAAAGCCGGCCCACTTTGCCAAGCGGCTCGTTACAGAGCAGAAGGCAAGCCGGGCCGTACCAACATCACCTACATTCTGCCGATTTTGGAGCAGTGCCAGGCAGTCGGCATTCGGCCCACCACCCCAAACAGCACTTGGCTGCTGCCCTGAACCGCTCCTGATATCTTTACAACGACGCCAAAATGGACACCTTCCGCCCTAGCAGGCCGCCTCGTTCGATGAACCCTGCAAGATTACGATCGACAGCGAGTTTATCACCGTCGCCTATGACGACGCGGGTCAGACCTCGCAGTACCGAGGCCAGGCAAAAGGCCCGGGGGATAACGAACTGCAAGCCGAAGGCTTCGACGGCAGAGCAACGCTGCACCGCTTCGAAAGCTCGAATGTGCTGGAAGGCACTTGGGCCGAAGACGGTGTACGCGGGATGTGGCGAATTGTCTGCCAGCCGATTGATTCGCCATTCGTGCCGACATAAATAAGCTGAACTCGTGGGGGTTTGATGGGCCGCCACGGGGTCATCCACCTCAACTGGCAGAGAAAGACGTACATCAAGGCGGCCAAGCATTGCTATCCGCATGGATTTTAGAAGCACTGAAAAGAAGTTCAAGGATGAAAATGATAGCTCTGAAAGCAAAACTGCTCGCCAAATTCCAGCAATATTCCGTATCCCAACGGTTCTATCTCGCCTCGGTAGTTACGTATCTAATCACGATTGCAGCTTCCCTATACACGGGCATATCCGCGCTTACCATCGGGACGACGGTCGCGGCTGCATTGATAATCTGCGGATTCATTGCCTGGTGCATCCCTTTCGCCCGCTGGCTCCATACAGCATGGGATAAGCCATTCGCCAAAACGCCCATCATCATTATGCATCTGCTTGCACTGCTGATATCGACAGCATGCGCGCGTTTCGCGGTTGCCGAGACGTTAGGGCTGCCCCCTCAAAGCTTTGATCTCACAGTCGGCTTTCTCGCGTTGCTGTTCTACATTCCATCGTGGCTGCTTGTGGTGGCAATACTCCTTGGTCTGACAGCAGTGCTGATCATGGTCATCGCGATGATCAGCCTACCATTCGAAGCAGCCTGGCAACATATAACCCGCCTGGCCGCGCTCCTCGGCTTTCAGGCTAAATTCAAGCAATCGCGCAGTTTGATCATGTTCCATGGTGCAGGAGCATTTATCATTAGCGTGCTATTTGCCATGAGCTACGACTACCTTACCGACAACTTCAGCCCGGCCTTCAAGGCCGTGACCAAAGTCATTGCACTACGAAGTGATTTCCACAAGGCTCCAAACTATCCCAATGCGCGGACTGGAGAATATGTACATCCGTTGGAAAATGGCTTTATTGCTTACGCCCGTGAACAAGAAGACAAAAGTGTCCTCATTGGCGTTCGTTTACAGTCTGCCGAGAGTTACGATGTCGTGGTCTCAACTATTCCGCCTCTAAAGGTTGTAATGAAAACCATGGCAGAACACGTCAAGCAATCTCCTGCGCTGATTTGGCTGCTCAGCAGCGCTGCTTCTGAGACTAAGTCTAATTCGATGTTGCGTTAGATTTGGATGCCGAGCCAGCAGGACAGCTGCTTGAGACATCAGTAGATGAGCCAAGGTCGAATCAGTGGCTCTCCACCGATCCATTTTTTACAGGGTTATAGAAGAGCTTGAGCGGCGGAATCTGCATCTTCCAGCCCTGAACCTCCAAACCCCAAAAAACCGCCGATGCAGATGAATGGCTTCAGGCCTTTATCGAGTGGCTGCGCGAGGGAGTTCACAGTCGTTAGCTCAGTGGTCAGCTTTTTATGAAGAACGGGATTTCGATGTCGATAATCAGCTTTTTGCGGTACTGACTTATAGGGTGTTGACGACATCAATCGCGATCGCCCACGCACCCTCCTCGACTGGGGGTAAAATTGGGGGCATAACCTCAATGTTCCGCCCTGAAACCACCGTACTAGGGCCAAGTCAAAATGTTCTTTGGGCCCCGGGTATTCTGTCGGAGGCGCCTGAGCGTCACCCATGACGCTGGCCGTATAACAACGGCGTTAGTGCAGCAACTCGACGTTCTCGTCGATCCGGCCTTGAATTGTATCCAGGGTATCTTGGGTAATCTCGCGCGGGTACATGTTCTCGGCGATGACCTTAAACTCGCTCGCGACGCGGCAAATGCTGTCAATGATGCCGCCAGCAATCTCCACTGAGACCTCTGCCTCATCTGCTAGCCTGAGCATCGCGCCTCGATCAATCTCCAGGGCCTCGCCCATCACGTCCATCTGGTGATAACCGCCCGGTCCCTCGCAGAACGTCACGTCGTAGGCTGGCGCCAGCTGCCAAGCACCGGACCGCGACATGACATAGGCAAAATTTTTGGGGTGGTCGTCCCGGTTGTTGAACGCGACATTGAAGACGGCACGCTCGAAGGCGATAGCTTTCTCTCGTACGTCGTTGGTGCACATCTGTGTCGCCCGCAAGAAGTTGACATAGTCCAGGGCTCCCGGCGACCTGTAGTCAGCCCCGGTAAAGGCGGCAAGGCTTTGCATGGGCACGCGCTGGCCGTCCAGGCGATCAAAGCGTTTACTCGCGAAGGCTGCCAGCCCATTGGGCAGATTGAAGTGCTGCGTGTCCGGGGTCTGGATGCCGCACCTGCGCAGGCACTCGGCATAGACCATTTCGATAGCGCAGACTTCAGGATGCTCTTCCTTTGCCGGGAACTTGATCAGCCAGGCTTCGAGGTCCGGCTTGGCGGCGGTGGTAAAAGCCCCCGTTTGAGGATTGCGATAGACCAACGCCTTTGGCCTTGCGCCTTGTGGCGAGCCCCCCACCAGAAGCAATGTCTGCAGGAATTCCCCGCCTTCACCCTTGAGAACTTCCTGAACTTCAGCCGCCAGCAACTCAAGGGGGATATGCGCTTGCGGCTGCTGCCCCTCGGGCGCTAGGGGCTCGAACGACATTGCCCCCATGGCGTTGTTGCCAATAAAAGCCAGCCGCTCCAGAGGTCCTATGCGTGCCGTATTGAGGCCGCGGCGCCGGATCAACCGGTCCATCAGCAACATGCCCCAGCCGTCAGGCAGTGAGTCATAAACTGGCCCTGGCAGTGCCAGCTGGTGGGACGCAAAGCCTCGACGCAACTGGGGTCCCGCCAATGGAAGCGTGTAGGACGAAAGCTCCAGGCCTCTAGTCTTCGCTTCATTGCTGTACTCAAACACAATCTGTGGGCGACCGGTGATGGCAGTCGTAGACACGAGCGTGCCCCACAACCAACGCTCACCCCAACCATCGTAGTAGACGTCAACCTGCTCAAGCATGGTCGGTCTTCCTTTTGATCCGATGACGATTGACGGTGTTCTCGTAGCGGCGAATGTCTTCAATGCTGTCCAGCTTTGGCAAGAACAGTGCTTCGAGCTCCTTGGTTCGTCCAAGGACCATGGCCACACGAATCACGTTCTCCAACCCGACATTGCGCCCGGCTTCGAGGTTCGACACGGTATTGGTGCCGATACCGGCGCGACCGGCCACATCGGCTTGTGTCATCTGCTGAGCCAGCCGCTCCGTGCGCAGGCGCTCGCAGAGCCGCTTGACGATCTCATTCGGCTTACTGAAGCTTAAATCCAACATAACGGGTCTTCCGTCGATTTACGCCACTTAATACCCAAAATTATAGAATTATCATCCATCGAATTCAAGAAACATAATTCCCTTTAATTGTGGCTTATTTTCTAATGAACCGGATAAACCACACAATTCAGGAATTAATATTAATTTGGGTTCACCCTGCCGAATGGCTCACGCCGAATGCAGCACATAGTGCACGGAGTAGCCTCCAAGCCGTTGCTCCAGCTGTTCGCGCCGCCCAGCATCCAGACCGGGCACTCGAATATCCACCCGCTGCCCATGGCGATCATCACTAAGCACTTCCACTTGGCCATCGGCTGCCACCTGCCAGACCTCCTCCTCGAACACCCGGCGGATCGCATCCAGGCGCAAGGCGGGCTTGAAGGTCTTGCCCACGGCCGTCAACGGGATCTGGTCGATCAGCCAGATATTCTTGGGGAGCGCGGCACGCTCGTGAATGTGTTGTATGGCGTGCTCCATCAACTCGGCTTCGCCCACCTGCTCACCGGCCTTGAGCTGGACGTAGACCACCGGCAGTTCGCCGGCCTTGATGTCAGGCTTGCCCACCGCAGCGGCCAGCGCGACCGAGGGGTGGTGATGCAGGGCTTCCTCGATCACCTGCGGGTCGATGTTGTGGCCGCCGCGGATGATCAAGTCCTTGCTGCGACCGGTCAACCAGATGTAGCCATCGCGGTCGATGCGCCCCAGATCGCCCGTGTTGAACCAGTCGCCGTCGAGCCACAGACCCTGGTTCTTGTCCGCTTGCAGGTAGCCCTTGAATACCGTAGGGCCGCGCAGGCACAAGGTGCCGGCCTCATCCGTCGCGGCGTCACGCAGGTAATGGCCGTCACCATCGAGCACGACGATCTTGACCTGGCAATACGGCAGGCGCAGGCCAATGGAGCCGGGCCGGCGCTCTCCGTCGCTGGGGTTGCACGCTGTGGCGCAGGTGCCTTCAGTCAAGCCGTAGCCTTCGATGATTTTCAGTCCCGTGCGGGATTCGAACTGACGGATCAGTTCCACGGGCATGGGGGCCGCCCCGCACAGGGCAAAGCGCAAGCTCGAGACATCGATGCCGTCGTTGGGGATCTGGGCCAGTGCCGCATAGATGGTAGGGACGCCGCTGAAACTGCTGACCCGGTATCGCTCCACCAGCTTCCAGAAATCCTTGATGAGGGTCGGATTGCGATAGCCCTGCGGACCGGCGAGCAAGACTTGGGCGCCATAGGCAAAGACGGCGAGCCCGGAGACCATCACCCCATTGACATGAAACAACGGCAGCCCGCATAGCAGCACGTCATCGGGCACATAGCGACCGTGCAGGCCAATGATCTCGGCCATCGCCACCTCGTTTGCATGGCTGTGGGGTGCCAGCTTCGGCGTACCCGTGGTGCCGCCCGTGTGGAAGTAGGAGGCGATGTCGTCCGGGCGGATCACTCGCGCGCTTTCCAGATGGTCATCGGGGCAGGCAGCCAGCAGTTCGTCGAAGTCCAGCACACCTTCCGGCATGGCCGGGCGCTGGGCCTTCACGGCACTGCGTTGCGGCTCTGGCAGCAGGTTCGCCAGATCGACGGTCACGATAGTCGCCAGCTCTGGCAGGCTCTCGCGCAACGTGGCGACCTTCTGCCACAGGTCAGCACCGGGGAACGGCGCCAGGGTGACCAGCACCGTGGTATTGGAAGCGCGGATCAGTTCGGCGATGTGTTGCGGCTCCAGCAGCGGATTGATGGCATTGACGATCCCGGCCGCTTCGCCACCCCAGATGACAAAGTGGGTGTGTGGCAGGTTGGGTAGCAGAAAGGACACCGCCTTGCCTGGACGCACACCCAGGCGATGCAGGGCATTGGCGGTTTGCGTGACCTTGGCGAACAGCTCGGCGTAACTGATAGTCCAGGGCTGGTCCTCGATACTGCCGGTCGGCAAAAAGCTCAGGGCGGGCAGCTCGGCGTAGCGGCGTGCCGAACGTTGCAACAGTTCATAGGTGCTGGAAGGCAGGTCGCGCTGTGCCAGTGGCTGTTGTTGTTCCAGGGCTTCGATATCAATCAGCCGGGCGAGAGATACAGGTGCGGTCATGGTCTTGTCGTTCCGTCAATGAAGGTCCGCGGGTGTCAGCCAGCTTAGGTCAGTTCCTGATTATTGGCGCCGGCGGATGCGTGGTTGGAAACGCCTGCTCAAAGGCCCGGCATACCCGCAGCACCTGATCATCGTTAAACCGCGCGCCAACCACCTGTAACCCGATGGGCAAACCTTCGCTGGAAAACCCACAGGGCACTGAAGCGGCAGGTTGCTGGGTCAGGTTGAAGGGATAGCTGAAGGGCGACCACTTCATCCAGTCATCAAGCCCGGAGCCTGGCGGTACATCGTGACCGGCCTCGAATGCGGTAATCGGCATCATCGGGCACACCAGCAGATCGTAACGGGCGTGAAAGGCGTTCATGTGCGCCATCAGCTCGGCACGTGCTTGCTGGGCGGCGGTGAAATGCGCCAGGGTGGTGTGTTGGCATTGTTCGGTAAAGCGCAGCAGGCCCGGGTCGAGCAAGTGCTTCTGGGCCTCGCTCAGTTGCCCGGCCAAACCGACGGAACCCGCATGGACCACCGTCTTGAACAGTTCAAACGGGTTACTGAAGCCTGGATCGACCGCCTCGACCTGTGCGCCCAATTGCGCCAGCCTTTCAACCGCCTGATCGACCACTCGCGCCACCTGTGGATCGACGTCCACATAGCCGAAATCCGCACTGTAGGCGATGCGCAGGCCACGCAGGTCGGTGTTTTGCGCTAACCATGGCGTATGCCGTGGAGCCCCCAACAGGGCATCTCTCGGATCAGGACGAGCGACGGTCTGCAGGAACAGCACCGCATCCTCTACGGTGCGGGTCATGGGTCCCAGGTGGGACACCAGGGTGGTGGCGCTGGCCGGCCACTGGGGAATATAGCCAAATGTCGGCTTGAAGCCGAAGGTGCCGGTGAAACTGCTGGGTATGCGAATCGAGCCACCTGCGTCGCTGCCCTGGTGCAACACACCCAGATTGAGCGAGGCCGCGACAGCCGCGCCACCCGAAGAGCCACCCGAGGTCATGCGGGTGTCCCAGGGGTTGCGTGTAATGCCGTAGATCGGGCTGTCGGTCACACCTTTCCAGCCGAACTCAGGGCTGGTGGTCTTGCCCACGATGACGGCGCCTGCTTCACGTAGAAAGCCGGTGATGGGCGCGTCGACATCCCACGGCCCTTCCTCGCCAATCAGCAACGATGCTTTGCGGGTGGGCATGCCACAGGTGGCCGTCAACTCCTTTATCGAAATGGGCAAACCGTCCAGGGCACCGCAAGGCTCACCCTTGAGCCAGCGTTGTTCGGCACCGCGTGCCGCCTCGAGTGCGCCTTTCGGATCGGTGTAGCAATACGCGTTAACCTGCGGATTGAAGCGCTCGATGCGGGCCAGTGTGTCTTCGGCAACCTCCACCGGCGACAGTCGTTTGGCACGGTAATGCGCGAGCAGCTCGACGGCGCTCATGTCCGCAATGGCAGTAGCCTGTGTCATGGCAATGATCCTTGTGTTGCGCAGCAGGGGGACAGCCCCCTGCCCTCGCCAGTCAGTGATGTCAGGACAGGTAATCTTCGACCAGCGCCACCCAGCAGGCAGCCCCCAACGGAATCAACTCATCGTTGAAGTCATAATGATCGTTATGCACCGAGCAGCCATTGAACTCACCGGTGCCGTTGCCCAGTCCGAAGTAGCAGCCAGGCACTTCGTGCAGCATCCAGGCGAAGTCTTCACTGCCCATGGCCTTGAGTCCGACTGCGTCCATGATATTGGCACTGCCCAGCGCTGACCGGGCCGCATTGAGCAGGTGTTGTGTCTCGGTGACCGTGTTCACCAGGACCGGCGCCAGCAACTGGTAATCGATCGTCGCCGTCACACCGAACGAAGCGGCCTGGCATTCGACCAGGGTGCGAATCCTTTGCTCGACGAAATCACGCAACTGGGGGTCGAGCGTGCGCACGCTCAACTCCAGCGTGGCCGTCTCCGGGATGATGTTGACTGCGGTCCCGGCATGCACCTGGCCAATACTGACGACCGCCGAATCGTTGACCCCGATGTTGCGCGAGACCACGGTTTGCAGGGCGCTGATAATGCCGGCCAACGCCGGAATCGGGTCAATGCTGCGCTCCGGCATCGCCCCGTGCCCGCCGCGTCCGGTGAGCGTGATGCAAACACGCTCGGATGAAGCCATGACGGCGCCGCTCTTGATGATCGCCTGCCCCACGGGAAACCCCGGCATGTTGTGAAAGGCATACACCGCATCACAGGGAAAACGGCGGAAGAGCCCGTCTTCCATCATGGCCTTGGCCCCGGTCAAGCCTTCTTCGTCTGGCTGGAAAATCAGGTTCAGGGTGCCGTCGAACTGCGCGTGCAACGCCAGTTGCTCGGCGGCGGCCAACAGGGTTGCGGTATGTCCATCGTGGCCACAGGCGTGCATGACGCCCTCGCGCCGGCTGGCCCAGGGCAGTCCGTTTCTTTCCAGGATCGGCAAGGCATCCATGTCCGCCCGCAGGCCCAGGGTTTTCGTGCCGTTGCCTCGGCGCAGCACCCCTACCACACCACTGCCGCCGATGTGGGTATGCACCTCGTAACCCCAGTCTTCAAGGAGGCCCGCCACCAGCGCGGCAGTGTCGCGGGTGTTTTGCCCGAGTTCAGGCTGGGCGTGAATATCGCGGCGAATCGAGACAAAACGTTCGGTGCTGGCGTGCAGTCGGGTTTGCAGAAGGGCTTGGTTCATGGCGCATTCCTTGTTCTTGGATTCAGGGCAGAAGAAACGGCGTGCTCAGGCACGCCCGGGGTGTTCGGGGTAGAACCACAGCGCTACACCACTCAACACGATGGCGGCGCACAGATACCAGGCAGGGACGAGCGCGCTGCCCGTCACAGCAATCAGCCAGGTCACGATCAACGGAGAAAATCCGCCGAACAAGGTCACGCCGAAGCTGTAGACGATCGACAGGCCCGTGACTCGCTCATCTCGGGGAAAGGCTTCCATCATCAGCGCCAGGCCTGCACCGCCACCGGCGGCCATTGGCGCAATCAGCAGCACCACGGCAAGCAGGCACAGCAGGGTGTTTTGCTGGTCGAGCAACATGAAGGCCGGATAGGCGAACACCAGTTGCAAGCCGCCCAACCAGTACAACAACGGCTTGCGCCGCAGCAGGCGATCGGCGAAGCGCGACGCCAGGGGCGGAATGACGGCCAGCAGCACACAGGCCAAGGCCACCAACGCGTAGGCGAAATTGCCGGGGTAGTGCAAGGTCCGGGTCAGGTACGTCGGCATGTAGAACACCACCACGTAGGAGGTTACCGTGGAACTTGCCATCAGCAACATGCCCAGCCCCAACGTCCTGGCATGGGTTTTCACGAAGTCGCGAAATGGCTGTGGGTGGTCGATCTTCTCGTGGGTTTCATCCAGGTGCTTGCGGATGTACCAACCCACTGGGCCGATCAGCAAACCGATGATGAACGGCACTCGCCAGCCCCAGCTGTGCAGCGCCTCCTGGGACAGGACAGTGGTCAGCACCAGCCCGGTCAGTGCACCCAGCAAGGCAGCGGCTCCTTGACTGGCCCCCTGCCAACTGACCATGAAGCAGCGATTGTCAGTGCGCCCGGACTCCATGAGAAAAGCCGACGCCGCCCCCACTTCACCGCCGGCGGAAAAGCCCTGCAGCAAGCGCCCCAACACCAGCAACAAAGTGGCGAAGATCCCGATGCTGGAATACGTCGGCGCAAACGCGATGATGCCTGTGCCAACGGTCATCAGGCTGATGGTCAGGGACAAGGCTTGCTTGCGTCCGTAGCGGTCGGCAAAGCGCCCGATCACTACCGCTCCCAGGGGCCTGACCAGAAATCCCAGGGCGAACGTCACCAGCGACATCATCAAGGATGCCAGGGTCGAGTTGGCCGGGAAAAACAGCTGGCCGATGATCACGGCGAAAAAACTGTAGACGGTGAAGTCGTAGATCTCCAGGCCGTTGCCCAGTGACGAAGCCACCACCACACGGCGCATCTTGCCGCTAGGCGGTGCGGCAAGGTCTGCGGGTGCGTAATCAAACGACGAGGAAGGAGCCGATGTGCTTTTCATGAATACGTCCCAAAAAAGTGGCGAGTGACAAAAAACACGCAGGCTCAACGCACCCCGGCCTGGCGCAAGGCATTCGGGGTGAACTCGGCCTCCACCGCCTTGACGTCAAACTGGAAGCTGCTCTTCTCTTCATTTTTCAGGCCCAACACCAGGTACCTGCCGCTGACCATGTCATTCAAGGTCTCGGCGGTGTAGAACGGCACCTGGTGGTTGTAGTAGGACTGCTGATGGGCTTCGGCGACGCGCCACAGGGTGTTGCGCCCGTCGTAGTGATCGATGACGGCGGCCTGCCACGAGTCTTCGTCGATGTAGAAGTCGCGCTTGGCGTACACGTGGCGCTGGCCCGGTTTCAACGTCGCGACCACATGCCATACGCGGTGAAGCTCATAACGCGCCAGCGCCTGATCGATATGGCCGGCTTTGGTGATGTCGGCGTATTTGAGCGTGGGAGCGTCGAGCTTGTAGCTGTTGTAGGGAATGAACAGCTCCTGTTTGCCCACCAATTGCCAGTCGTAGCGGTCCGGGGCACCGTTGAACATGTCGTAGTTGTCCACCACGCGCTGGCCATCGGTGCTGGCGGCCGGCCCGTCATAGGCCACCTGCGGTGCCCGGCGTACACGGCGTTGCCCGGCGTTGTAGATCCAGGCTTGGCGAGGTTCCCTGACCTGATCGAGGGTCTCGTGGACCAGTTCGACGTTACCCGCAAGGCGCGCCGGGGCGGTCACCGTCTGCTTGTTGTAGAACAGCACATTGCTCGCTTGGGACGGGTCGTAATCGGCCAGGCTTTCACGCAGTACGTATTGATGGTCGAAGGTCACCGGTGTCCCGACACCCCTGACGTCCGGGACAATCTGCACCATCTGGCGCTTCATGCTGTCGCCACGATAGCGAGCGAGGTGATTCCAGATCACTTCAAGGCCGTCCTTGGGAATGGGGAATGGAAACGCCTTGGTGAAGTTCTCCAGGCCATTGCCGCCGGCGACCAAGCGGGTATTCAGGGCATTTTTTTGCGCGGCCTCGACGATGCCCGGCGGCACGTTGGCGCTACGGTGGGTGGGATACACGTTCATCGTGTATTCGGGGTAGCGCTTGAACATGGCCAGTTGGCCTGGGGACAAGCGGTTTTTGTACTGGTCAGCGCTCTGCGCGGTAATGGTGAATAACGGACGCTCGTTGGCGAAGGGATCAGCCAGGAAGCCTTTACTGTCGATGGCCGCGGCGTTTTTCGGCAATCCCCCAGCCCAGGCTGGTATCGAGCCATCGGCATTGGCGCCCCGCTCGGCCCCTATCGGGGTCAATGTGGTGCCCAGCTTGGCGGCTTCCTCGGGCGGGACCGCCGCCAACGCGCAGGTACTGAACAGTAAGGTGAACGCACCGCCATGAAAAACCGAGTTCGAAAATCTCATCACTTGCTTCCCTGTTCTGATTGCGGGTTCAAAAGCTCACGCCGACGCTGAGCGCAACGAAGTCGCGATCCGTCGAAGTGTTGTAGGTGCCATCGAAAAAATCGGTGTACGAGAGGCTCGCGCTGTAGGTATTCCTGAGGTCGGCATCGAGTCCCACGCTGACGGCCTTGCTGCCCTCGTTGAAGTTGGGTCCGTACCCGTCCACATCGTGGGACCAGGCCACGCTGGGCTTGAGATTCACCCCGGCGAACACATTCGGGTAATCGAGATTGGCGCGGGCCCGGTAGCCCCATGAATTGGCGGTGTAGAAACCTTTGTCGTCGCAGTTTTGCGGGTTGACCGGGTTGGCGATGGTCGTGCAATTACGGTTATCGGGCAGTTCGCCGTTACCAAAGATGCTGTCGCGTCCGAATCGCAGGGCGCTGCCGTCGATATCGCCCAGATGGTTGAAGCCAACTTCGGAAACCAGGGTCAGCCGCTCGGCCGCCAACACCTGATCGAAAAATTGTGTGACGGTTACTTGAGCCTGGCTCACCGGCTTGCGCACATAGCCGTGGAATTCCTCGCCGGGCCGGGGCTGGGCGAACCCGCTGGTAAAAATCGGGCTGCCGAGGGCCGCCGCCATCGAGCCGGCGAGCGCAGAAATGGTCACATCGCTACTGTTGAGGGCCAACGGCATGTTGGGCCGGTAGCTGATTTCGCCCGCCACGGCGATCGCCCCTGCCGTCGTCGAAAAGCTCAGGCCGTAAAGCCGGATATCCTCCGGGTACTCGAGAAAGTACTCAGCCGTCGCCGCATGGGTGCCCGGCTTGATGGCAAAGGGGCTCACCCCCACCTTGCCACCCATGTAAGGCGCGCGGCTGTGATAGTTCAGCGCATAGGCGCCGAACTCGGTGTTGTCCAGCGCCTCGACTTGCCAGCGCAGGGCAATACCGAACTGGCCGCTGTCACGAGCGTCACGATCACTGCGGCGGGTGAAGTGGTACTGGCCGTTGGGGTCCGAGGGTGGCGAAAAGCCCATGCGGGTGTCACAGCCGTCTGCCAGCACGTCCGAGCCGAAGAACGTGCCGCAGTTGTCGACAACCGTCTGATCCCACTCCAGTTGATAGAAAACCTCGGCAGACAGGCTCTCGCCCAGGCCCTGAGACACATACACCATGTTGACGGGGATCAGCCCCTCTTTGATCTCCGCGCCCGGCCGGCGAAACGCGGCGACATCCGTGGGGTTGATCACGTTGATGCCGTTGCCGATGAAGGTGCTCTCCCCCCAACTGACCACTTGCTTGCCCAACCGCGCATTCCCCGGCTGATCGGCAATGAAGTAGTTGTGGTAGACGAAGGCGTCGAGCACTTGCGCGCCGGACGACTTGGCCGCTTCTTTGCGATTGTCGTCGCTGATCTGCAGGTAACGCCGGGTTTCATCCTTGAGTTCGAAGTCGTACCAGTACTTGCCCCGCAGGAACACACCGGTTTCGCCATAGCTGAGTTGCAGGTCGTGCACACCCTTGAAGATCTTCGAAAAGGTTTCACCCTTGCGAAAGTTCATGCGGCCATCGTCAGCACTTTGGCTGGAGGCGTGACCGCCATTCCAGGTACCGACGAAACTCGGGTCTGCATTGCGCAGCGCCCAACTGGTGCCGATGGATAACGAAGAATCGAAATGCCCCTGGACTTCGCCGACGTTGAAAGCGACGGCCTGGGCCTGGGTGCAAACACCGACCGCAAGGAGCGTGGTCAAGGTCAAAGACTGAAGCCGATCGAACTGGAACTGGTCTGCCATAAGCTTTCCCATCGTTTTTATTATTACTGGCAGTGCCTGTGGCCTGCCGGGCGATGTTGGCGCTGGTGAATCTTCTGGCAGCGTGATAAGAGTGTCCAATGCAAAGGTGAGCGGCTATTTATGCAATGAACGACTCAATCGATTTGAAACGGGTTCGCCATCTGGTCTACCTGAGTGAAGAACTGCACTTCTCCCGGGCGGCCGCGCGAGCGCACTTGTCACAGACTGCCTTCAGCCGCAGCATTCAGTCGCTGGAGGCGGATCTGGGGGTTCGGTTGTTCGATCGGGATACGCGCACGGTGCGGCTCACCACTGCGGGACAGCAACTGATCGGGCGGGCTCATGAGCTGCTCAGTTGTGCCAGTAAGATGTTGGCGCAGGCCAATGACCTGTCCGGCGCGGAAGGTGGGGAGTTGAGTTTTGGCGTGACCCCCATGGCCGCCAACCTCAACACGACCAGCGTGCTGGTCAAGCTAAGGCAGGAAATCCCCCGGCTGGTGTTGAACGTCCAGGTCAACTTCTGGGAGCATCTGTCCCATCAGCTGGAAACCAATCGGCTGGAGTTTGTGGTGGCAACCTTAAGGGCTGATCAGGAGTTTGATCCGCGCTTGTCCATTACTCATCTGCCGCCGCAACCGGCGTCGATCTTCTGCCGTCGCGACCACCCCTTGGCGCAACAGCGCCAACCGGTTTCACGTGCACAGATCCTGGAGTATCCGTGGAGCGGTGTCGTCGCCTCCACCGAGGCATCGGTGTACGCCTTGTTCGACCTGGAGCCAGGCACCCTGCTGCCCTGGACACTCAGCTCAAACGATCTGGATCTGCTGCGCGAAACCACACTCACCAGTGATTCGCTGCTGATGACCTGGCGCTCCTGGCTCGACAAGGACCTGCGCGACGGCCGCCTGGTGGACCTGATGCCTTTCATACAGCCGGGCTGGCCGGCGGATTTGCTGACGATCAGGAACGCCGTGGTGTGCCATGCGGGGCGAACGCTTGCGCCCATCGCTCAATTGGCGGTCGATCTGATTGTTGAGGATGCCCATAGATTGAGCTCCGTGTAGGAGCAGCCGGTCGACGCTCGATTGCTCGCGAAAAACCTGAGATCACCGCGGGGGGTCAGGCGACCCGCGTCATCGTTGACCTCCATCGCGAGCAAGCTCGCTCCTACAGTAGATCGGGTACAGTCGTGAGGGGATTGGTACAGGGGACCATTGCGAATCCGGAAACACACAATTTCCATCAACCGGGTTGATTGCCTCCTGACGCAAGGCGCAGGCTAGAGAGCTGCACAGGCCTCTCCTATCATTCCGAATGATAGTTACCTTCGCCCCATTCGATTCGTGCGATACCACCCTGCCGAGCATCATTCGCCAATCTTAATACATTGGCGGATGCATCCATGGAACAGTCATTCAAACATTTGCGCTTGCCGTTGGCCCTGTTGGCCGTCGTGGTGATGAGCGCCTGCGGCAAGGCGCCAGAGACTGCCGCCAGCCTGCCCGCAGCCAAGGTCAGCGTGGCCAAGGTGCTGGAGCAACCGGTCAACGAGTGGGACGAATTCACCGGACGCCTCGAAGCGCCGGAAACCGTGGAGATTCGTCCACGGGTCTCGGGCCAGATCGATGAAGTGGCCTTCACCGAAGGCGCCCTGGTCAAGAAAGGCGACCTGCTGTTCCAGATCGACCCGCGTCCGTTCCAGGCTGAGGTCCGTCGCCTCGAAGCGCTGGTCGCCCAGTCCCGCGCCAACGCCACTCGCAGCGAAAACGAAGCCCAGCGCGGCGAACGCCTGCGCACCAGCAATGCGATTTCCGCCGAATTGGCCGACTCGCGGACCAGCGCTGCCCAGGAAGCCCGGGCCGCCGTTGGTGCCCTGCAAGCACAGCTCGACCTGGCCAAACTGAACCTGAGCTTCACCCGTGTCACCGCGCCCATCAGCGGTCGCGTCAGCCGTGCGGAAATCACTGCCGGCAACCTGGTGACTGCCGATACCACCCCGCTGACCAGTGTGGTCTCCACCGACAAGGTCTACGCCTACTTCGATGCCGACGAGCGTGTGTTCCTCAAGTACACCCAGCTCGCCCGCCAGGGCAAACGCGGCGCCACCACCCCGGTGTACATGGGCCTGTCCAACGAAGACGGCAACCCGCACCAGGGTGTGATGAACTTCGTCGACAACCAGGTCAACCCGAAAACCGGCACCATCCGCGGTCGCGCCGTGTTCGACAACAGCGACGGCAGCTACACCCCGGGCCTTTACGCGCGCCTGAAACTGGTGGGCAGCGGCACCTACAACGCCATGCTGATCAACGATGAGGCGGTGGGTACGGACCTGGGCAAGAAATTCGTGCTGGTGATGGATGCCGACAACAAGACGGCTTATCGCGCCGTGGAGCTGGGTCCGAAAATCGAAGGCCTGCGCATCGTGCGCAACGGCCTGAACAAGGACGACACCATCATCGTCAAGGGCCTGCAGCGGGTACGCCCGGGCTCGCCGGTCACCCCTGAAGTGATCCCGATGGCCACCGAGCAAACCCTCGCGGCCCTGGCCCAACAACGACAAGCGCTGGAAGCCAGCAACCTGCCCCAAGTCGCGCCTGCCAAGGTCGCGCCGGGTACGGTTGTGAAAGTGGCTGCCGCGACTCCACGCGGTTAAGGGATAACGACTCCGATGAATTTTTCCCAATTCTTCATTTCACGGCCGATCTTCGCAGCGGTGCTGTCGCTGCTGATCCTGATCGCCGGTGCGATCTCGCTGTTCCAATTGCCGATCAGCGAATACCCGGAAGTGGTACCGCCGACCGTGGTGGTGCGCGCCAACTTCCCGGGTGCCAACCCGAAAGTCATTGGTGAAACCGTCGCCGCTCCCCTGGAGCAGGCGATCACCGGCGTCGAGAACATGCTGTACATGTCCTCGCAGTCGACCGCCGACGGCAAGATCACCCTGACCATCACCTTCGCGTTGGGCACGGACCTGGACAACGCTCAGGTACAGGTGCAGAACCGCGTGACCCGCACCGAGCCGAAACTTCCCGAGGAAGTGACGCGCATCGGTATCACCGTGGACAAGGCGTCGCCCGACCTGACGATGGTGGTGCACTTGACCTCGCCGGACAAACGCTACGACATGCTGTACCTGTCCAACTACGCGATCCTCAACATCAAGGATGAGCTGGCGCGCCTGGGCGGTGTCGGTGATGTGCAGCTGTTCGGCATGGGCGACTATTCGCTGCGTGTCTGGCTCGATCCGAACAAGACCGCTTCGCGCAACCTGACTGCAACTGATGTTGTAACAGCCATTCGTGAGCAGAACCGTCAAGTGGCCGCGGGTGCACTGGGCGCGCCCCCTGCCCCGAATGCGCAAAGCTTCCAGTTGTCGGTCAACACCCAGGGCCGTCTGGTCAGTGAAGAAGAGTTCGAGAACATCATCATTCGCTCTGGCGAAAACGGTGAAATCACTCGCCTCAAGGACATCGCCCGCGTCGAACTGGGTTCCAGCCAGTACGCCTTGCGTTCCCTGCTGAACAACCAGCCGGCGGTGGCGATCCCGATCTTCCAGCGCCCTGGCTCCAACGCCATCGAGATCTCCAATGAAGTCCGGGCGAAAATGGCCGAACTGAAGAAGGGCTTCCCCGAAGGCATGGACTTCAGCATCGTCTATGACCCGACCATCTTCGTGCGCGGCTCCATCGAGGCGGTGGTTCACACCCTGTTCGAAGCGCTGATCCTGGTGGTCCTGGTCGTGATCCTGTTCCTGCAGACCTGGCGCGCCTCGATCATTCCGTTGGTGGCGGTGCCGGTCTCGCTGATCGGTACCTTTGCCGTGATGCATCTGTTCGGCTTCTCGTTGAACGCCCTGTCGCTGTTCGGCCTGGTACTGGCGATCGGTATCGTGGTGGACGATGCGATCGTGGTGGTGGAGAACGTCGAGCGCAACATCGAACTTGGACTCACGCCGGTGGAAGCCACCAAGCGCGCCATGCGTGAGGTGACCGGCCCGATCATTGCCACGGCGCTGGTGCTCTGTGCGGTGTTTGTACCGGCCGCGTTCATCTCCGGGTTGACCGGGCAGTTCTACAAGCAGTTCGCCCTGACCATTGCCATTTCGACGGTGATCTCGGCCTTCAACTCCCTGACCCTGTCGCCGGCCCTGGCTGCCGTGTTGCTCAAAGGCCATGACGCACCGAAAGACCGTTTCTCCAAGGTCCTGGACAAGCTGTTTGGCGGCTGGTTGTTCCGTCCGTTCAACCGCTTCTTTGAAAAGGCCAGCCATGGTTATGTCGGCACCGTTGCCCGGGTTATCCGCTCGAGCGGCATCGCCCTGCTGCTGTACGCCGGCCTGATGGTGCTGACCTTCTTCGGTTTCTCCAGCACCCCGACCGGTTTCGTACCCGGCCAGGACAAGCAATACCTGGTGGCCTTCGCGCAACTGCCGGATGCCTCGAGCCTGGACCGCACCGAAGACGTGATCAAGCGCATGTCCGACCTGGCCCTGAAACAGCCAGGTGTGGAAAGCGCAGTGGCCTTCCCTGGCCTGTCGATCAACGGTTTCACCAACAGCCCGAACGCCGGCATCGTGTTCGTGACCTTGAAACCGTTCGATGAGCGTAAAGACCCGAGCATGTCCGCCGGTGCGATTGCCGGTGCCTTGAACGGCCAGTACGCGGACATCCAGGAAGCCTACATGGCGATCTTCCCGCCGCCGCCGGTACAAGGCCTGGGCACCATCGGTGGTTTCCGCCTGCAGATCGAAGACCGGGGCAACCTGGGCTACGAAGAGCTGTACAAGGAAACCATGAACATCATCGCCAAGAGCCACAGTGTTCCGGAACTGGCGGGCCTGTTCACCAGCTACACGGTGAACGTGCCGCAGGTCGATGCCGCCATCGACCGGGAAAAAGCCAAGACCCACGGCGTGGCCGTCAGCGACATCTTCGACACCCTGCAGATCTACCTGGGTTCGCTGTATGCCAACGACTTCAACCGCTTCGGCCGCACCTATCAGGTCAACGTCCAGGCTGAGCAGCAGTTCCGTCTCGAGTCCGACCAGATCGGCCAGTTGAAAGTGCGCAACAACAAGGGCGAGATGATCCCGTTGGCGACCTTCATCAAGGTCAGCGACACCTCGGGCCCGGATCGCGTCTCCCATTACAACGGTTTCGTCACCGCGGAAATCAACGGTGCCGCAGCCCCCGGCTACAGCTCCGGCCAGGCGGAAAAAGCCATCGAGAAACTGCTCAAGGAAGAACTGCCTAACGGCATGACCTACGAATGGACCGACCTGACCTACCAGCAGATCCTGTCCGGCAACACCGCGCTGTTCGTGTTCCCGCTCTGCGTACTGTTGGCGTTCCTGGTGCTCGCGGCGCAGTACGAAAGCTGGAGCCTGCCACTGGCGGTGATCCTGATCGTGCCGATGACCCTGCTGTCGGCGATTACCGGGGTGATTGCTTCGGGCGGCGACAACAACATCTTCACCCAGATCGGCTTGATCGTACTGGTGGGGCTTGCGTGTAAGAACGCGATCCTGATCGTCGAGTTTGCCAAGGATAAACAGCTCGAAGGCATGAACCCGCTGGCCGCGGTCCTGGAAGCCTGCCGCCTGCGTCTGCGGCCGATCCTGATGACCTCGTTCGCCTTCATTATGGGTGTAGTGCCTCTGGTGTTCTCCAGCGGTGCCGGTGCCGAGATGCGTCACGCCATGGGTGTGGCGGTGTTCTCCGGGATGCTCGGGGTGACCTTCTTCGGTCTGTTGCTGACGCCGGTGTTCTACGTACTGATTCGCAACTTTGTCGAACGCGGCCAAGCGCGCAAAGCAGCCAAGGCCAACTTGAAGCTGGAGTCGCACTGATGAGTTTGAAAGCTTTCCTGCCGAGCCTGCTGGCATTGGCGCTGAGCGCCTGTGCCGTGGGCCCGGACTACCAGACCCCAGCCACTGAACCGGCCCACATCACCACGGCCACCGACGGCGCTGCCGGCCAGAAGAACTTCGACCGCTCGCGATTCGAAGGTATCTGGTGGCAGCAGTTCGAAGACCCGACGCTCAACCAGTTGGTGACGGAGTCCCTGAAAGGCAACCGCGACTTGCGCGTCGCGTTTGCCCGCTGGAAAGCGGCACGGGCGATTCGCGATGACGTTAGCAATGACGCCATGCCGACCATCACCAGCCGCGTCAGCAGTGACATTGGCAAAGGGCAGATTCCGGGCGAGACCACCGACCGGGTCAATCAGGAGCGCTACGACCTGGGCCTGGACATGGCCTGGGAGATCGACCTGTTTGGCCGCATCCAGCGCAACCTGGAATCGGCCAACGCCGAGCAACAGGCGTTCGAAGCCGACCTGTACCAACTGCAAGTGACCATGATTGCCGAATTGGTCGATGCCTACGGCCAACTGCGGGGTGCGCAGCTGCGTGAGAAAATCGCCCTGGCCAACCTGCAGAACCAGCAGGAGTCGCGCAAGATCACCATCAGCCTGCGCGATGCCGGCGTCGGCGATCAGCTCGACGTGGAACGCGCCGACGCGCGCCTGGCCTCGGTCGAAGCCAGCGTGCCGCAATTGCAGGCCGAGCAGGTGCGGCAGAAAAACCGCATCGCGACCCTGCTGGGTGAGCGTCCGGACAAGCTCACGGTCGACTTACGTCCGAAGGACTTGCCGGCCATTGCCAAGGCCCTGCCGATCGGAGATCCGGGCGAACTGCTGCAACGCCGTCCGGACATTCGCAGTGCCGAACGCCAACTCGCATCGGCCACGGCACGGATCGGTGTGGCCAAGGCGGATCTGTTCCCGCGCGTCAGCCTCAGTGGCTTCCTTGGTTTTACCGCCGGGCGTGGCTCGCAGATCGGTTCCTCGGCGGCCAATGCCTGGGCACTGGGCCCGAGCATCACTTGGGCGGCCTTTGATCTGGGCAGCGTGCGCGCCCGTTTGCGCGGCGCCGATGCCGATGCCGAAGGCGCTCTCGCCACTTACGAGCAGCAAGTCTTGCTGGCCCTGGAAGAGTCGGAAAACGCCTTCAGCGATTACGGTAAACGTCAGCAGCGGCTGATTTCGCTGATCCGTCAAAGCGAATCGAGCCGCTCGGCTGCCGACCTCGCCGAGATCCGCTACCGCGAAGGCACCGCCGACTTCCTCGTGCTGCTCGATGCCCAGCGTGAGCGCCTGGCCGCGGAAGACACCCAGGCCCAGGCTGAAGTCGACCTGTACCGCGGCATTGTCGCGATCTACAAGGCCCTTGGCGGTGGCTGGCAGCCGGAGACGGTCGCCAGCAAGTAACACGATTTTCTACAGAGCTCCTTTGGTTGGCCGCAACCAACCAATTTTTTGGCCCCGCGTCTCATTCGGTCGCGGGGCTTTTTTTTGCTTGCGCGGTGTTGAATCCACAACACCCCCTGTAGGAGCTGGCTTGCCAGCAAAGACGGAGGCACATTCACCATTGAGGTGACTGAACCACCGCATTCGCTGGCAAGCCAGCTCCTACAGGGTTAGTGGTGTTCCTGGACGGTGACGGTCGCTGTTGTTCCCGCCCGTAATTTCGCTTTACCGGCATAGTCATCATCGATCCTGATCCTTACCGGGACCCGTTGCGCCAGCTTGACCCAGGTGTAGCTGGGGTTGATGTTCGCCAGCAAGCGTCCACCCGGCAGGTTTTCCCGGTCGGCGATGGCGAAGGCGATGCTTTGCACGGTGCCACCGAAACGTTCGCCGCTCATCAACTCGATGTCGACCCGATCACCCTCCTCGATGCGCGGCAGCTTGGTTTCTTCGAAGTAGCCGCTGACATAAAACGAATCGCTGTCTACCAGTGCCACCAAGGGACCGCCTGCGGTGGCGTAGTCGCCCTGGCGGGTCAGCAGGTTGGTAACGTAGCCGCTGATGGGCGATTCGACCCGGGTGCGTTCCAGGTCGTGTTCGGCTTCGGCCAATGCGGCGCTCGCCAGTTGCACATTGGCCTGGGCAAACCCCAGGTTGGCCTGGTTGCGCAGCAGATCAGCCTCGGCCACCGCCACATCGGTACTGGCTTTTTCCCACTCTTCGCCGGAGATCGCCGAACGCTCCTTGAGCGTCCGCCGGCGACGCTCCTCGCTTTGCCGCTGCCTGAGCAACGCCTGGCTGGCGACAATGGTCGCCTGCGACTGCCCCAACGAGGCCTTCGACACTTCCACCGCGCGCTTGCCGTGTTCCACCGCCAGGGCATAACGCGAGGGATCGATTTCCAGCAGCAACTGGCCCTTCTCCACATGCTGGTTATCGTGCACGGCAAGTTTGACGATGCGTCCGGCGACATCGGCGGACAGGGTCACCACATCAGCCCGCACCCGTGCGTCGCGGGTCCAGGGGGCGCGGGTGTAATGCTCCCAGGCAAACCAGCCGAGCACGAAGGCCAGTAGTACCACCGCCAGCGTGGTGAGATGGGCAAGGATCTTCTTCACGGCATCAGGCTCCCATCACCAGGATCAGCGTCGCGCACACGCAGGCGTACAACGCGCCTTCGAACAAGGCTTCATGCCAGACGAACTGCAACACACCGAGGCGCCGCAGCAGCCAGTCCAGCACCAGGAAAATCGGCAGCCCCAGCAATAGCGCCTGGGCGATCGGCGGCAGGTAGACGCCGCCTATTTCCACATCAATGGGCAAGTTCAGGTACTCCTGGCGAGGGTTCGGGCTCAAAGTGGGCACGGTGGCGTTCGAGGAACGACACCACGATCAACAGGGCCACGCGCATGCGAAACACTGACCACAGGTGTTCATGGACACTGCAGTGCAGCGCGTCCAGTTCATCGCCCAGGCCGTGCAGGCTGTCGAGCACGCGATCGACGTCGATGCCGGGCCGCCCGGCGACCAGCCGACCGGTTTCGCGCACGGTGGCGGACAGTCGACCCTGCGTCTCGGGACTCAGCAGCGCGTTGCCCTGCCCCTGCTGCCGGAGCTGGTTCAAGGCGATGCCCAACGCCATGCAACCGAGACTGACTTCGAACAGGTCCCTCGTTGGCTTGTCCTGGATGGCCGGCAGCAGGCCGAGCATCGTGGTCAGGCGGTCGACGATGCGGCTTTCGAAGGCGAACTGGTTTTTATCGGTGGGCGGGGATTTCAACAACGCGTAGACCTGCTCGCAATTCTCCTGATGCAACCGGCGCAGGCGCAGGACCGGCCGGAACGGAAAGATCAAGGCATACACACTCAATGCCAGCGCGGCGGCGCAGGTGTAGGCACCGGCAAACTCGAACCACTGGATCGCGGTGTTTTGCCCCAGACCGGTGTTTGCCGGGCCCAGCAACAGGAAAGTCGTCAACCCCAGGCCAATCCCCGTGCCCGTGGTCGGCGGGCTGGACAACCCCACCGCGACGGCATAGAGCAACGGCACCAGCAGCAGGGCCAGCAGTTCGAAACTGCTGATCATCGGCACCAGCGCGAACTGCAGCACCGACGACACCACCAGCGCCAGGCCCAGCCCCCGGGCATAGCTCTGCACAGCCAGCAACGGCCGGGGAAACGTCGCCATCAGCGAGCACAGGATCCCCGTCACCACCATCCCGCCCCGCGCCCCGTCCCAACCGGTTTCGATCCAGATCAGGCCGGCGACCATCAGGGCGCACCAGGCGCGGATGGCGTTCATCGTCGCCAGGGTGAAATCCAGGTGCAGCGGATTGGCCTGGCCGCGAAACACGCTGCTGGCCTTGCGTCCGCTCTGGATCACGTCGCTCAGTTCCAGAATCGTTTCAAGCTGCTCGAGCATTCGCGCCTGTTCCCAACGCAATGACCAGGACAGTGAGCGCAAGGTCGCCTTCAAAGGCTCGGTCAGTTGCTCGGACCGGTAGGCCAGCGCATCGAAACGCTGCTGCAACGCTGCAAACTGGCGCCGCTGCTCAGCCGGCAGCGCACGTCCCTGGCGGGCCAGTTCATCGAGGAACACCAGTTCTTCGCCGAGCAAATGCTGTATTTCGCTCGGGATCTCGCCTTCCCAGCGCTCCAGCAGCAACTCGCGCTGGTGGCGCAAGGCGGTGAGTCGGGCGGTCAGCAGCAACAGTTGGTTGCCGAGCAATTGCACCAGGTCGTCGGCGCTGCGCAGTCGCGGCGCGTCGTAATACAGATGCCGGCGTACCCCCTCCAGCGCACTGATCTGCCCCAGCAGCTGCATTTGCCGACGGTGAAAGTCTGCCTCGCTTTCCTCGGTGCGGATGACGGCACTGGCATGGGTTGCCAGCAGCTTGATAACCTGATCGATCCTGTCGAAATACTCCTTGGCCACCGCCTCCGGGCGCGCGGTCAGCAGGCTGACGACGCAGACGCAGGCCACCGCCAGCAGCGTCTCGGTCACGCGGGTAACGGCGAGCATGAAGGTGCCGTCCTGGTCGGGGACCGCCAGCAGGCCCACGACCACCGCCGTGTAGCCGCTGAGGACAAAAGCCTGGGAGCTGGTGTAGCGCAACAAGGTGCCACCGGCGGTGCACAGCGCCAGCCACAGGGACAAGGTGATGAGGAAAGGCAGCGGCGCCTGGGGGAAGATCGCCATGATCACCACGGCCACCGCCGCCCCCAGGGTGGTGCCGATGACCTGGCCGAAACTGCGCGCCAGCACCATGCCGGCCAAGGGTTGGCTGATGATGACCACGGCCATGATCGACCACTTGGGCTGCTCGAGATCGAATACGAACGCCAGGTACAGGGTCAACAGCCCGGCCGCGATGGTGCGCAGGGCGAACAGCAGCACGCCGCGCCCGGGGTTGAGCATTGCCTTGAAGTATAACAACAGCGCTTGCATGGGCACGCCTGTCCAGTCCAATCCAGCAAGCGTAGTCACTGCGGCGCAGTCTCGACAGGTTTGAGTATCGCAGTCAGGGTTTGACTCCAGGCCGTGCCTGACCGAAGCTGACAGCTTTGCCCAAGCCTGCCAGCTTCCGGATTCTGCATGCCCCAGTCCCGCCGCTATCTGCTCATCAGCCTCTGTGTCCTGTTTGCCGTCGGCCTTGCCTGGATGTTCCTGCGCAGCAGCGCCCCGGTGGTGCCCGAAGCGATCAAGCGCGGCTACAGCGAAGCGCTGACGGCGGCCCGCAATGGCCAACCGGGGGCCGCGCGGGTGCTCTACCAGCAATTGGCCCGCCCGGACATTTCGCCCAAGCGGCGCGTCTGGCTGCATGCCGAACTGCCCAACTACCCCAGTTCCGTGGCGCTGAAACTGGCGGATGCAGACTTGCAGAATGAGGCGCCGCAGGTCCGTGTCGCGGCGATCAGGAGCATCAGCGGGCTGGTGCCCAGCGGTCAACGCAGCCTGTTGCTGGGGCCGTTGCTCGATGACGGCGAGCAGAGCGTGCGCTTCGCTGCCGTCAATGCGCTGCTGGGCTTGTCGCCGGATGATCTTGGCCTGTATTTTGGCCCGCTGGAGCAGGCCATCGATGCCTGGCAACAGGTACTGAAAAGCGCCCCGGAAAGCGCCGACAACCAATATCAGCTGGCCCGGTTGTACCTGCACAATGCCGAATTCAAGGAGGCCCAGCAGGCCCTTGAGCATACCTTGCGCCTTGCGCCAGACAACCTGCCGGCACTGGTGATGCAGATCGAGGTCCTGGACAAACTGGGCCAGGTCGACGCCGCCCGCCAACTGTTGGCCAAACAACTCAAGGCCCAACCCGATTCGGCCTATCTGCAACATGCGCTGGGGATGTGGTTGCTGCATCACGGCCAAAACGAGTTCGCCCTGCTGGGTTTGTCCAAGGCGGTGGAGCTGGAGCCGAACAACAGGGATTACCGCTACGACCTGGCCACGATGCTGCATGACGAACAGGAGCTGGAAGCGGCGCAGAAACAGCTGCAGGAAATCGTTCAGCGGCATCCGAACGATCGTCGGGCACGGGTGCTGCTGATCAATTACTGGAAGGAAAGCGGGCAGTTGCAGAACGTGCAGATATTGTTGGCGCAGCTGGAACAGATGAATCCGGATGATCCAGCGTTGCAGCAAGGGCTCTAGAAGACCCGTTACACAACACCATGCCATGTTTCTGCGCGCTTCTGTAGGAGCCCGGCTTACCGGCGAAGGCGTCCTTGAGATCGCCTTCGCCGGCAAGCCGGCTCCTACAATGGTTGCGAACACCCAACGCCATCTCCTTACAAAAAGTTGAACGCTCATTGCCGCCAAAGGTCAAGTGAACAGGTAGCCGGCTATGCTTTACGTGCTGCCTCGCTTCCCCTAGTCATGAGAGGGCATTTTTTGTCTACATCCAACGAGTTGATCAGCGTAAAAGCCGCCACAGGGATTGATGGTCTCGATGACATCCTCAATGGCGGACTGTCCCGCGGCCACGTGTTTTTGCTTGAGGGAGAACCCGGTACCGGCAAGACCACGGTCGCCCTGCACTTTTTGTTGGCCGGCGCCAAAGCCGGCGAGCGCTCGTTGTACATCACCCTGTCGGAAACCGAACGCGAATTGCGCCAGGGTGCGCGCTCCCATGGCTGGGAGCTGGACGACAATGTCCATATCTTCGAACTGACGCCCCCCGAAAGCCTGCTGACGGCCGAGCACCAGCAATCGCTGCTGTACTCCTCGGACCTGGAGCTGGGTGAGGCCACCAAACAGATTTTTGAAGTGGTCGAACGCGTCAGGCCAACCCGCGTGGTGCTCGACAGCCTCTCCGAGATTCGCCTGCTGGCGCAAAGCTCGCTGCGTTACCGCCGGCAGATCCTCGCCATCAAGCACTACTTCGTGCGCTACGAGGCCACTGTGCTGCTGCTCGACGACCTGACCACCGAATCCCTGGACAAGACCGTGCACAGCGTCGCCCACGGGGTGGTTCGCCTGGAGGAGCTGACGCCCAACTATGGCGCCGAGCGCCGGCGGGTTCGCGTGGTGAAGTACCGTGGCCAGAAATACCGCGGCGGTTATCACGACTTCACCATCATGGGCGATGGCGTCCACGTGTTCCCCCGCCTGGTGGCCGCCGAGCACCGGGGCGATTACCTGCGCCAACAATTGACCAGCGGCATCCGCGAAATGGATGCGCTGCTTGGCGGCGGTATCGAGACCGGCTCAAGCACGCTGATCCTCGGCCCGGCCGGCACTGGCAAGTCGTTGATCTCGATGATTTTTGCCGCCGCTGCCGTCTCCCGAGGCGAGAAAGCGGCCCTGTTCATCTTCGATGAAGAACTGGGCCTGCTGTTCGCACGCATGAAGAACATCGGCATCGACTTGAAAGTGCTGCAAGACACCGGCAATTTGCTGATCGAGCAAGTGGATGCTGCCGAACTCTCACCTGGCGAGTTTTCCCATCGGGTGCGGCGCTGCGTCGACGAGGGCGACATCAAGACCGTGGTGATCGACAGCATCAACGGCTATCAAGCGGCGATGCCCGAAGAAAACGCCCTGGTGCTGCACATGCACGAGCTGCTGCTGTACCTCAATCGCAAAGGCGCTGCGACTTTCATGACGGTCGCCCAGCATGGCCTGGTCGGTGACATGCAGGCCCCGGTGGACATCACTTACCTCGCCGACACGGTCATCCTGTTGCGCTATTTCGAAGCCCTGGGCAAGGTACGGCGAGCCATTTCGATCATCAAGAAACGCACCGGCAGCCATGAATCGACCATCCGCGAATACAAGATCAATGGCAACGGCATGACCATCGGCGAGCCGCTGGAAACCTTCCAGGGCGTGTTGCGCGGTGTGCCAACCTACCTGGGCGCGAGCAATCCCCTGCTCGGGGATGAAAGCCCGTGATCGTCCATGAAGCGACGTCCGAGCGAGCGATCATTCTTGCACCGCTCGGGCGCGACAGTCAGATCGCCATGATGCTGCTCAACGAGGCAGGCTTCGCCGGAGTCGTCAGCAACGACCTGCCGGGGCTTTGCCAGGAACTGGAGCAAGGCGCCGGCTTGTTGCTCATGTCCAGCGAAGCCTTGCTGCACAGCGACCTTGAGCCGCTGCTCGGGCTGATCGAGCAACAACCGGCCTGGTCCGATTTGCCGATCGTGCTGCTGACCCACCACGGTGGCCCGGAACAAAATCCGGCGTCACGCTTTGGCCCCCTCCTGGGCAATGTCACGTACCTGGAACGGCCCTTCCACCCGGAAACCTTGATCAGCATGGTCGCCGCCGCCCTGCGCGGACGCCGACGACAATATGAAGCCAGGGATCGGCTGGTGGACCTGAGCCAAAGCGAGCTGCGCCTGCAAAACACCCTCGAGACCCTGGAGCAGCAGGTCGAAGAGCGCACCGCACAACTGCGCCACAACGAGGAAGTGTTGCGTCAGTCGCAAAAAATGGAAGCGGTCGGCCAACTCACCGGTGGCATCGCCCATGACTTCAACAACATGCTGACCGGCATCATCGGCAGCCTGGAACTGTTGCGCCGACGCCTGGCCCGGGGCGCACCGAGGATCTCGACAGCCTGATCGACCTCGGCGTGACCTCGGCCAACCGCGCCGCGAGCCTGACCCACCGGCTGTTGGCGTTTTCCCGGCGCCAGTCGCTCGATTCCAAGCCCGTGCAGATGAACACTCTGGTGGTGTCCATGGGCGAACTGTTGCAGCGCAGCATCAACGAAAGCATTCACCTGGACATGCAGTTGGACGAGCAGCTGTGGGTCGCCGAAGCCGACCCCAATCAACTGGAAAGCGCCCTGCTCAACCTGGTCATCAATGCCCGCGACGCCATGCCCAATGGCGGAAAACTGCTGGTGCAGACCTCCAACCGCCACCTGGACGCCGAATTCACCCAGCCCCACGGCAACCTCAAGCCCGGCGACTACGTGGTACTGAGCGTCACCGACAATGGCTGCGGCATGCCGCAAAGTACGATCAATCGAGCCTTCGATCCGTTCTTTACCACCAAGCCCATTGGCCAGGGCACCGGCCTCGGGTTGTCGATGATCTATGGCTTCAGCAAACAATCGGGCGGGCATGTCGCCATTCATAGCGAAGTCGGCACAGGCACCACGGTTAACCTGTATCTGCCGCGTTTTGGCGGAGACCTGCCCGAGGACCAGCCGATCGACACGGAACATCCTCCCTACGCGCAAAACGGCGAGACCGTGCTGATCGTCGAGGACGATCCGGCGGTGCGGCAATTGGTCAGCAACGTGCTGGGCGACTTGGGCTATGCCTTCGTCGAGGCCTGCGATGCCGACACGGCGATGCCGATCCTCGACTCGGCCCAGCGTATCGACCTGTTGATCAGCGACGTCGGCCTGCCCGGCATGAATGGTCGGCAACTGGCGGAAATCGGCCGGCAGCTGCGGCCGGACCTGAGGGTCCTGTTCATCACCGGGTATGCCGAGCACGCGGCGGTGCGCGGCGGGTTCCTCGATCCGGGCATGCAGATGATCACCAAGCCATTCACCTTCGACCTGTTGACGGCCAAGGTGCAGGAGATGATTCGCGCCTGATCCCGTTCAGAACACACCACTCCCTGTGTAGGAGCTGCCGCAGGCTGCGATCTTTTGATCTTGATCTATAAAAAAGCAAGGTCAAAAGATCGCAGCCTTCGGCAGCTCCTACGACAGCATTTCCTGCATCATTTCCTGCAATCGGTCGAGATCGAAGGGCTTCTCCAGAATCGGTGCCTTGCGCGTGATCGGGCTGTCCGTCTCGCGGATTTCCTGGGCGTAGCCGCTGATGAAAATCACCTTGAGCTCGGGCCGCAGCTTCACCGCGGGTTCGGCGATCTGCACGCCGGAGATTCCGCCCGGCAGGCGGAAGTCGGTGATCATCATGTCCAGGTGCGGCTTGCTGGCGAGGATCTCAAAGGCCTGCTCGCCGTTCTCGGCCTGCAGGACCCGGTAGCCCTCCCCCGACAGGTAGGCCGAGAGCACCATCAGGATAGAGGGATCGTCCTCGACGACGAGGACTACATCTTGTGCATCTTCACTCATGGGAAGCCTTTGTTCGGTCAATAGCTGCTGATACGACCGTGGGGTCGATCAGAGGTTGCGTTTATCTGGCTGTTTTCCTACAGCGGCAGACAAACGCGAAACAGGGCGCCTTCGCCAATCCGGCTTTCGACGGTAATGGTGCCGCCATGGGCGGCAACTATCTGTTCGGAAATAAACAACCCCAGGCCCAGCCCGGCGGCAACATGGTTGGCCGAGACGCGCTCGAATTGCTGGAAAATTCGCTGTTGGTTCTCTTCACTGATGCCGATTCCGCTATCACGGACTTCGACCCGTGCCTCACCGTTCTCACTGTACACCTTAAGGCTTATCGGGCTCTTGGCGCCATAACGCAAGGCGTTGGTCAGCAGGTTGGAAATCACCTGTTCAATGCGAAATTCATCCCAATCGCCCATCACCGGTTGCTCGGCGTCAAGACTGACCGACGCCTCGGCGGCCTCGATCTGCGGGGCGAAATTCTGTACCAAACCCCGAGCCAGCGCCGCCAGGTCGAAGTGTGTGGGGCGGATCGACAACTTGCCGGTGCGGATGCGTGACACATCCAGCATGTCTTCGATCAGGCGGATCAGGCTCTTGATTTGCCGTTCGTCGCGATCGACCATGGCGTGCATCTTGTCGAGGGTAAACGCCGCGGCGTTGTCCCGGGCCAGGTGCATCTTGCGCAACTGGGTTTCGAGAATCAGGCCATTGAGCGGCGTGCGCACCTCATGGGCAACGATGGACATGAAATCATCGCGCATGCGCACCGCCTGCTCCAGCTCCAGCTGGGTACTCTGCAACTGCTGGAGCAGCGCTTCCTGCTCGCGGCGGCTGCGCTCCAGCGCTTCGACCTGTTGTTTCATGGCCTTGCTCTGGCGGTAAAGGTCGACGAAGACGTTGACCTTGCTCTTGACCGCCTGGATATCCAGGGGTTTGTGCAGGAAGTCGACGGCGCCGCTTTCGTAGCCCTTGAACGCGTAGTTCAGTTCGCGACCGGCGGCGCTGACGAACACGATCGGGATGTTCCGGGTCTTTTCCGTACCGCGCATCAACTCGGCCAGCTCGAAGCCATTCATGCCGGGCATCTGCACGTCGAGGATGGCCATCGCGAATTCGTGTTGCAACAGCAGCGACAAGGCCTCATCGGCAGACAGCGCCTTGTAGACCAGACGGTCTTCACGGGCGATCAGCGCTTCGAGCGCCAGCAGATTTTCCGGCAGATCGTCGACGATCAGCAGTTTGGCCTGAATATTACTTAGCATGCGATTCTTTCCAGCTCGACAAGCAAACGGCCGATGCCGCGTAGGGTGAGTATGTGGTCGGGTTGCAGGATATCCAGCGCCGCCTGGGGCATGGTCGCGACCTGGGCGTCCTCCGGGTCCTGGACGATGGTCAGCCCGCCACGCTGCTTGACCTGGGACAAGCCTCGCGCGCCATCCTGGTTGGCGCCGGTCAGCAACACCGCGGCCAGGGTCGGACCGTAGGCATCGGCGGACGATTCGAACAGATAATCGATGGCTGGCCGCGAATAATGCACTCGGTCCTCCAGGCTCAAGGAAAAACTGCGGTCCCGTTCAACCGACAAGTGATACCCGGGCGTGGCGAAATACAGGGTCCCGGCTTCGACCGGGGTCTTGTCCCGGGCTTCCAGGACCGGCAGCGACACACGCCGGGCGAAAACTTCCGCCAAATGGCTGCGGCGCTCGTCCGGCAGGTGCAGGACCACGATGATCGGCAATGCGAACCCCTCACGCAGGGGTCCGAGGATGTTCAGCAGCGCCTCTACCCCGCCGGCCGACGCACCGATCACAATCGCTTCAATGGAAGGTAAGCCCGTTGCGCTGTTCATGTTTTGCGATAGATCCGTTCTTGTTTGACCAACGGCTCGAACTGGTTGCCGAAGGCCGAAAAATCCGGGGTTTCCTTGCTGCCCAGCACCAGGAAACCACGGTGGCAAAGCGACTCATGAAACAACCCGAAAGCGCGATCCTGTAGTTTTTTATTGAAGTAAATCAATACATTGCGACATGAAATTAATTGAGTTTCTGAAAACACACTGTCCGTTGCCAGGCTGTGATCGGCGAAGGTGACGTTTTCGCACAACGATTTGTCGAAAATCGCGTACCCATAGGCCGCCGTGTAGTAGTCGGCGAAGGAGCACTGGCCCCCGGCCTGCTGGTAGTTGGAAGTGTAGGCGCGGACATTTTCCATGGAGAAAATCCCCTGTTTGGCTTTTTCCAGCGAGCGCGGATTGATGTCGGTGGCGTAGATGATGGTGCGTTCGAGCAGGCCTTCTTCGCGCAGCAGGATGGCCATCGAATAGACTTCTTCACCGGTGCTGCACCCGGCGATCCAGATCTTGATCGACGGGTAAGTCTTGAGCAACGGCACCACCTCGCGGCGGATGGCGAGGAAGTGCGACGGGTCGCGAAACATTTCACTGACCGGGATCGTCAGCAGTTGCAGCAGCTGCATGAACGCCGTCGGGTCGTGCAGGACTTTTTCCTGCAACGCCGAGATGGTGTTGCACTCGAACTGGCTCAATGCATGCGCCACCCGACGCTTGATCGATGCGCCGGAGTAATCGCGAAAATCGTAGCTGTACTTGAGGTAGATCGCCTCGATCAACAAGCGCAGTTCGATTTCGCTGCTGCGCTCCCCTGAATAATCACGCTCCACTAAATGCGTTCCATCTTCGGTAACCACACACGAATCAGCGAAAACAGGCGATCGAGGTCGATGGGCTTGGCCAGGTAATCGTTGGCGCCGGCCTGCAGGCAGCGCTCCTGATCGTCCTTCATGGCCTTGGCCGTCACCGCGATGATCGGCAGCTTGCGCCAGCGCGGCTCTTTGCGGATCAAGGTGGTGGCTTCGAAACCATCCATTTCCGGCATCATCACGTCCATCAACACCAGATCGATGTCTTCGAATTCATTCAATCGCTCGATCGCTTCACGACCGTTTCGGCCGATGACCACGACGGCGCCCTTTTGCTCCAGCGCACTGGTGAGGGCAAAGATGTTGCGAACATCGTCGTCCACCAGCAGCACCTTGCGCCCCTCGAACACCTTGTCGCGGCTGCGGGCGGTCTTGAGCATCTTCTGCCGGTCATGGGACAACCGTGATTCGACTTTGTGCAGAAAAAGTGTCACTTCGTCCAGCAGGCGCTCGGGGGAACGCGCGCCCTTGATGATGATCGAGCGCGAATACTTGCGCAGTTCGGCCTCTTCGTCCCGGGTCAGGTTGCGCCCGGTATAGACAATCACCGGCGGGAACGAGCAGATGTCCTCGGTGGACATGCGCTTGAGCAGATCGTTGCCGAGCATGTCCGGCAGCTTGAGGTCGATGATCATGCAATCGAACACGGTGGTGCGCAGCAGTGCCAGGGCATCCTGCGCCAGGCCAACGGCGGTGATCTCTATGTCTTCATCGCCGATCAGCCGGGAGATGCTGTCGCGTTGCAGATCGTCGTCCTCGACCAGCAACACACGCTTGACCTTCTGGGTCAGCTTGGCTTCCAGGCGCCCAAACACCTCCTTGAGTTCTTCGCGGGTGGTCGGCTTGACCGCATAACCGATGGCCCCCATGTGCATCGCGGCTTCGACCCGGTCTTCGACGGAAATCACATGCACCGGAATATGCCGGGTCTCGGCGTGCTCCTTGAGGCGTTGCAACACGGTCAGCCCGGAATGGTCCGGCAGGCGCATGTCCAGCAGAATGGCATCCGGAACGAATTGCCGGGCCAGGTCGTAGCCTTCGTCGGCGCCGTGGGCCACCAGGCACTGGTAACCCAGTTCATGGGCGAGGTCATAGAGGATGTGGGCAAAATTCGGCTCGTCCTCCACCACCAGGATACAGCGCACGTCGAAAGGTGCCTTGAGACGGTCATCGTTGAAACGCGCGATCTCCTGGACCGGTGCCTGCGCTATCGCGACGGGCGCAACCCGGGTGCTCGTGTGGGTCGGCGAGGCACGCATCGGCTCGACGGGCTCCTCGCCCGGTTCGACATATTGCAGCGGCAGGATCAGGCTGAACGCGCTGCCCTGCCCCGGCGTGCTGGTGACGTTGATCGAGCCGCCGAGCAGCGCGGCCAGGTCGCGGGAAATCGACAGGCCCAGGCCTGTCCCGCCATAACGACGATTGGTGGTGCCGTCGGCCTGGCGAAAGGCTTCGAAAATGATTTCCTGTTGATCGTCGGCAATGCCGATCCCTGAATCGCTGACAATAAAGGCTATGCCGTTGTTCGGCGCCGCGCTCACGGTCAGGCTGACTCGGCCTCGCTCAGTGAACTTCACGGCGTTTGAGAGCAGATTCTTGATCACCTGCTCCACGCGCTGGCGGTCGGTATACATCATCAATGGCGCGCCGTCCTGCAACTCGACCGCAAACTCCAGTTGCTTGTCCGCCGCCAGGGGCTGGAACATGCCGCGCAAGCCGTCCACCAGGCGCGCAACGCTGGTGTTTTCCGGGCGTATCTCCAGTTTGCCGGCTTCGACCTTGGAAATATCGAGAATGTCGTTGATCAGGTTAAGCAAGTCGTTGCCGGCGGAGTAGATCGACTCGGCGAACTTGACCTGTTCGGCACTGAGGTTTTCCTGCGGGTTTTCCGCCAGCAACTTGGCCAGGATCAGCGAGCTGTTCAACGGCGTGCGCAACTCGTGGGACATGTTGGCAAGGAATTCGGACTTGTACTTGCTCGAACGCTGCAATTCTTCGGCACGCTCTTCGAGCTGGGTCTGGGCCTGATTGAGCTCGGTATTCTTCAGGTCCATGGCGTCGCGTTGGTCGGCCAGCACCTGCGCCTGTTCGGCGAGCTGTTCGTTGGTCTGTTCCAGCTCGACCTGCTGGGTTTCCAGATGGGCCTGGGATTCCTTGAGAATCCTTGACTGCTCTTCAAGCTCTTCGTTGGCGGTCTTGAGTTCTTCCTGCTGCACCTGCAGTTCTTCGTTGAGCTGCTGGGTTTCGGCCAACACCTCCTGCAAGCGCTGGCGATAACGCGCGGCCTCGATTGAGGTGCCGATATTGCCGGCGATGAGCTCCAGCAGATCGATGTCCCGCTCGGTCAGCGGGCGCAGGAAGCCCAATTCGATCACGCCGTTGATCCGGTCGTCGTCGCTGGTCGGCACCACCAGCACGCTGCGCGGCAAGCCTTCGCCGAGACCGGAACTGACCTTGAAATAGTCGCTGGGCACATCGTCCAGGCGAATCAGGCGGCCCTGTTGCGCCACCTGGCCGACAATGCCTTCGTCGCTGTAGATCTGCTGCTCACGCTCCTGCTGCTCACGGGAAAACCCATAGGACGCCACGCGGCGCAGACCGCCGTGTTCTTCGCGTACATAAATGGCCGCCACGGCAGTGCCCAGATACTGCGCGCAGAACTGCAGGATGTTGCGCCCCAGCAGGTTCAGCGACAGTTGCCCCAGCACTTGTTCGGCCAGTTGGGTCTGGCCGTTGCGCAGCCAGGCCTGTTGCTCCAGCCGGTGGGCACTGGCCTGTTGCGCCGCCAGGGTCGCCGTGTAGCTTTGCGACAGATTGACCAGATCGCGACGACCGATGTACGCCAGCAATGCGCTGATAGCGGCAATGAACAACAGATAAAGGGTGATGCTCCAGATCGTGGTACGACGCACTTCCTCGTTGCGCGTGGCGCGCAACTGCTGCTCCATGTCGATCACGTCTTCGTACTGCTTGCGGATCTCATCGGTCAGGCGCTTGCCTTTCCCGGTCCTGACCGCCCCGCGGTAGTCACCGTTGGCGCGCTGCAGTTCGATCATCGATTGCGCGTAACCGGCCCACTCCTGCTGCAAGGACTCCAGCCTGTGCAAGCGGTCAGTCTGGACCGGGTTGTCGGCGGTCAGCTCGAGCAGGGTCTTGAGCACGACCTCGATGCGCGGCTTGGCCGTTTCATAGGGTTCAAGGAACTTGTCATCGCTGGTGAGCAGGAAACCGCGCATGCCGGTTTCCAGGTCGACCGTCAGCTTGACCGCCTCATTGGCGTTATTGATCACCCGGTCCGTGTGTTCGACCCACTGGATGGTCGACAGTAGATAGGTGATCAGCGACACGAAGAAAACTGCACTGATGGCGCCGACGCCCAGCGGCAGGCTGATGTTGCGACTCAGGAGCTTACGGAATCGCTGCTCATCAACCGAAGACTCAGAGGTCATAGTTAAGCCTTGTTGAACCGATGAAAACCAAGGAGTTTGCCCCAAAACTGACGTAATGATCGAATTTTCTCACAGCGATGGGCGCAAAATCCCACATTCCACTGCTGCCGCGCCTGCACAGCGGTTATCCTTTGCCCAGGCGTATGCCGCCATTCTTTTTATAGCCCATGGGGAACTTGTCGGGATCCGTCACTTACTCATGCAAGAGAGCCGGCGATTTTGATCGGCCGAAAACCTAACCACCCTTTCGAGAGCGCCATCATGATCACCAACGCCCCCACCATCCTGGTCGTCGAAGACGATGCCATCGTGCGCATGTTGATTGTCGACGTGCTGGAGGAGCTGGAGTTCAAGGTGCTTGAAGCAGATGGCAGCGAACAGGCGCTGGAGCTGATCAAGGACATGGGCCAGCACATTGACCTGATGATGACCGATGTCGGTCTTCCGGGCATGGACGGCCGCGAGCTGGCCATTGAAACGCGCACCCTGCGCCCCGCCCTGCCCATCCTGTTCGCCAGTGGATATGCAGAAAATATCGATGTTCCGGATGGCATGCACCTGATTGGCAAACCCTTTTCCATCGATCAGTTGCGCGACAAGGTTAAAGGTATACTGGCTGAGCCGCTTACAACCCTGCCCAAATGAATACCCCATTTATTTATAAGCATTGCCATAGCCGGCCAGAAACCTGGCCGCCTTGAAAACCAACTCCCCGCAAGAAACAAAAAGCACAACATACCCTCTGGCAAATTCAATATCGCCGGCCCTACTCTGCAACTGAACGATCACAAACACCCTGCAAACCGTCCTACCCGGTTATCTCCACAGACTCGCGCTCGCCTGCGAGATCATCAACAAAAGGATTTATTGATGAACACTCTTAAATATGATTTTCGCAAGACATCGACTATTGAAAATTTAAAATTCGACATTGATGCCTTGCTGGAGGCAAACAGGTTAGAAAAAAACCTCATCATTGAGTCGCTGGAGGGATATTTAAATGACCTCCCCGATGCAAACGTTGAATTCAAACTAAGCAACCTGCTTGTTTCTACCACCCCGGGAAGCGCTCTGGAGTTAGCTCAACGTGCGGGCCAAGCCAAACTGAACGACCTGTTGGAAAGCAACGAGTTCATGGGCCTGGAGGAGTTATCCAGCCTTCCCGAATCCGCCAGCTACGTGTGCAATTCGAACAAAGAGCTTCATGTCGTGATTGACGACACGCCCATGCAAATCGATGACCTTCTCAAGGAGAATGAAACTCTCAACCGACACCTGGATGAACTCAGTGAATACGCGAACAACGCGGGTGGCTCCATTTACAGCGCTGACAAGATCAACGTAGAGCAGTGGATCAGATTTTATGGGTATCCTCTGCCCTCCACGGCCCAGCAACTTGCCCACCTCATGGTTGTTTTCCAGAAAGGACGCCCTGCATTATCTGGAACGGGAAAATATTACGAGATACTCAAGGACCCGCAAATCTCCCCGACTGCATTGTCTCTCGTTCAGCGCGAAACAATCAGGAACATAACGACAGCGTTTGGGCTGGGTGGCACAGGCCAACTCTTGAATAGCCTTTTCGTACATTACCAGAACACGCTGGTCAATGAGAAACTGGACTTGGCCGAATGTATTGACGCGTTCATGAATGGCATGATCGGTATGAATGTCGCGCAGGACTGCATTGAAGCGTTAGGGTGGTACGGCAGCGACGTGGATGAGCCACCCTGCAAAGAGGATCTGCAACAACTCCTCATGGCAGCGATCGTTTTGAACATTGATCCGAACATGGGTGAGATGCAAAGCGAAGGTCGCGTGCAGGGTTATGAAATTTACCAACCCAAAAATGCGGACCTGCACCCCACTCAAATCTTGCTGAACCTGGAAGAGCATCTTGTCGCCACTAATCTTATTCTCGCTAAAGCAGCGCCCCTTGCCGCCTATATTCTAATGGCTGACGAGGCACCTGAATTCCTTGTGAACAATATTCCGGGCAGTATGACCATCAGCTCGCCTGGATGGGTCGCGCATAGTATTACTGTCGCAAAAATCGAAATCATTTCCCCGGGGTCATCGCGGGACATGACCTATGACCAAATACAGTCTTATGCCGACCTGATGCCCATCGATCAGTTGCTCGACAAAGTCAAAGGCGTACTTTCTGATCGACTTAAAGCCCCTCGCAGATGAATATCCAGCTGACCCTTTGAGCATCGAAACCCCACAAACCTCCTGCAAAACAATTACCCAGCTATCTACACAGACTCGCGCCCTGTTGTGAAATCATCAAAAAAAGGATTTATTGATGAACACCCTTGAATACGACTTCCGCAAAACATCGACTATTGACAATTTAAAATCTGACATCGATGCCTTAATGACGGTAAACAAACTGGAAAAAAATTTCATCACTGAGTCGCTGGAGGGTTATGTGAATGACCTTCCCGATGCAAACGCCGAGTTCAAACTCTGCAACTTGCTTATCCCTGCCACCCCTGGAAGCTCTTTAGAAATAGCTCAACGTGCGGGGCAAGCGAAACTGAACGATTTATTGAACAGCGACGAATTCAATCGCCTGAATGAATTATCGAGCCTGCCCGAATCCGCCATCTACGTGTGCAACTCGAACAAAGAGCTACACGTAATGATTGACGACACCCCCATGCAGATCGATGACCTTCTCAAGGAGAATGAAATCCTCAATCGACACCTGGAGGAGCTCAGTGAATACGCGAAAAACGCGGGCGGCTTCATTTACAGTTCCGACGAAATCAACGTAGAGCAGTGGATCAGATTTTATGGACATCCTCTGCCGTCCACGGCGCAGCAACTTGCAAACCTCACGGACTTTTTCAACAAAGAACGCCCTGCATTATCAGGCACAGGAAACTATTATGAGATTCTAAAAGACCCGGAAATTCCCCCAACTGCATTATCTCTTGTCCAGCGCGAAAAAATCATAAACACAACGGCAACGTATGAACTAAGTGAAACAGGCCAATTACTCAACAACCTGGTCGAGCAAAACAAAAATTCACAAGTCGATTTGAAAGTCGACCCGGATCGATACATCAACGAGTTCATGGAAGGCATGATCGGCATGAATCTCGCGCAAGACTGCCTTGTAGCGTTAGAGTGGTACGGCACCGACTCGGATGAACCCTCCAGCCATGAGGATCTCCGACAACTCCTCATCGCAGCTATCATACTGAACATCGATCCGAATGTAGGTGAAATTGAAAGCAAAGGTCGTGTGCAGGGCTACGAGCTTTACCAACCGGCCAATGCGGATCTACACCCCACTCAAATCTTGCTGAACCTGGAAGAGCATCTTGTTGCCAATAATATTGTTCTTGCTAAAGCATCGCCCCTCGCCGCGTATATTCTAGTCGCTGACGAGGCACCTGAATTCCTGGTAAACGAAATTCCGGACAGCATGACAATCAGCTCACCGGCGTGGGTCATGCATACCTTTGCTGTCGCAAAAGTTGAGATCATTGCCCCAGGTTCATCGCGGGGCATGACCTATGACCAAATACAGTCTTACGCCGACCTGGGGCCCTTCGATCAGCAACTCGAGCAACTGTTCGGGCTCGGCGTGATAACACACATGCTTAATTGGGGCGCAGTGAACGGCCTTTTTCCCTACAGTCCTGACGGTGAATACACCGTTGAAAACTTCTGCACCGCCGAGACTCATTACAACCAATACACCGAGGCCCTGGAGCAATGCAGCAATGCCATAAATACCCCCCTTCCTACGCGCGAAGAAGTCGCCTTGGCCGAACTTAAAAGAGCCTTGCCGGATGGTGAATACCTGACCGACAAACGTTACGGTCACAAGGACCTTCCAAGGAGCAAGGCAATATCGATTCATGAGTTGTTTATGTCGGGAGACTTGATGCATAAGGGCTGGACTGGAACCCATATGTCCGCAGACATCTTTACTCTTGACTACCATGACGGACTGAAATTAGCCCAACCTTATTTTTACATGCTTCAAAACATCCAGACTCTATACGCCAAGACATTCGACGACTACTTCAAAAAAATACAACAAGGAACATCCACAGCATTAAAGCTCGCCTTATCAAAAATCCCCGAGACAGATCGAATTCGCCTGGAATATGGTGCCCTGACCTTTTATACAGTCCGCGAAAAATTCTCCGATCACGCAACACATGAGACACAACGATTGAGAGACAAATACAGAGGGCGCTATGGCGTGATCATCTGCGCTGAACACGACTTTCAAAAATATTATTATGAACTATTTACCCTGCGAGCCGAATGCTACAGCCGACAGGATCTTGGCGATATTTTCCTGACTACTTCCATTGAATATTTCGAGCCTAGCATCAATACTGATAAAGACCGATTGCAATGGCAGACGCAAGCCCTTGATTGGCCTTTGGATATAAACGCCTATATCAAGGGCACGGCACCCGTTAAAAACGCCACCGGTAAATTGGTGGTCGAGAAATTATGGGAATCCAACGAAACCCCACAACACGCCCCGCAAACCAGGAGCCAACTTGAAACTTTCTTTTCGCAAAGAACAAGCAGCACTGTAGCGCGAATACTTTCACACTTCCCACCGGCCACATACAATGAACTTTTCGATGCCGGTTATGGCATAGCTCCCCTTGAAGCTGCGCGAAAGAATACAAAAGACAATATAGACCTGGTTCTCAATTTGATTATTCCGTTCAAGGGCTGTATCGAAGATCTGACTTCGGCTGACCCTGACCGTGAAGCATCCGGAATTTTTGGATGCGCACTGGACGCGCTGGCGGTTGTTGGCTCTGTAGCAGGCGTCGCCTCTAAATTTGCCAGCGTCGCTTTGAAGTCGGGTAGCCTTCTTTCAAAATCGGTAAAACTGGTCAGGCTCAGTGGCAATTTTGCGTTGAGTCTGATTAACCCACTGGATGGCATCCCGAGCCTCTTGAAAAAGGGCGGGAAGATTAGCAAAAATGGCGTGTTGCTCATCACGGGTCAAGGCATCAAGACCTCCGGCAAAGCCACCCGACAAATTCGATCCGTAAGCGGAACGCTCGATGCATTTAACGCGGCAAAGTCCTTGAATATTGCAGATGTGAAAGCTGCCCGCCTGGGGGATATTGGCGAGCTTTCTCAAGCAACGGATGTACTGATCTGCAACACAGCGAACAACTGGTACCAACTCTCACTTAATTCCAATCGGGCCAGAGGCGGGAAGATCACCAATTTCCGGGAGATAAGCGGAGTGAGTCAATACGTTTGACTTGACCCAACAGCGACGTCGACGGGCGGTGCACATCAAGGGCGCTGCCCTTCGTCAGCTCAGCTATCCGTCTCCTGTTCGCCGGCTGTGGTTTAATGCGCGCGTTTTTTCCCCCGCCCCTGGCCGCATCAAGGAATTCGCAATCATGAATCAGCCCCGCGCAACCAAAATCCTGGTCATTGGTTACGTCTGGCCCGAGCCTCGCTCTTCTGCGGCCGGTGGGTATGTGATGCAACTGCTCGGGGCTTTCCTGCAACAGGGCTGGGACGTCACCTTCAGCAGCCCCGCCGGGGCTGGCGAGCATCAGGAAGACCTGACGGTGCTGGGCATTCGTGAAGTACCGATCGAGCTGAACGACAGCAGTTTCGACCGATTCATCAGCGAACTGGCCCCGGATATCGTGCTGTTCGAACAATTCATGATGGAAGAACAATTCGGCTGGCGGGTCGAAACGCACTGCCCGAATGCCTTGCGCGTGCTGGGGACCCAGGATTTGCAAAGCCTGCGCCATGCCCGTCATCAACGGCTCAAGGATCGGTTGAAGGGCAGCGACGATGACAATGACTTCAACGATCTGTTCGCGCCGGCGCTGCGCCAGGAGTTCGAATTCATGGCCGTGACCGACGTGGCCAAGCGGGAAATCGCCGCGATCTATCGTTGCGACTTGAACCTGATGATCTCCGAAGTGGAGATCGAGTTGCTGGTCGAGCACTTCAAGCTGCCGCGCAGCTTGCTGCATTGGTGCCCGCTGATGGTGGACCTGCCCACCCATGCGCCTGCGCCGTTCGAAGACCGGGCGCACTTTATTCACATCGGCAATTTTCGCCATGCCCCCAATTGGGATGCGGTGCTCTGGTTGAAAACCACCATTTGGCCAATGATTCGCCAGCATTTACCCGCTGCACAGCTGCACATCTACGGCGCCTACACACCGCCCAAGGCCACCGCGCTGCATAACGCGGCACAGGGGTTTCATGTGATGAACTGGGCTGAAGACGCCTTGCAAGTGATGTCGGCGGCGCGGGTGTGCATGGCGCCGTTGCGTTTTGGCGCGGGCATCAAAGGCAAGATTGTCGATGCAATGCTCTGTGGCACGCCAAATGTCACCACACCCGTCGGCGCCGAAGCCATGCACGCAGACGAACCCTGGCCGGGGGCGATCACCCGCACTGCCCGGTCCTTTGCCGACAGTGCCGTTGAGCTTTACCAGGACAAGGCGCAGTGGCTCAGCGCCCAGGCCCTGGGCCTGGACTTGCTGGCGAGTCGTTATCAGCCACGTATTCATGGCCCGGCACTGATCGCACGGCTCGAGGATTGCCGCCGACACCTGGTGGCCATCAGAAGAGACAACTTTACCGGCAGTATGCTGCGTCATCATCAGCACAAGAGTACCCAATACATGGCGCAATGGATTGAAGCCAAGAATCGCCACAAGGCAGATAGCTGACAGCAAAAGACATTTCTTGCATCAAGCCTTGGTTGGTTACAGCCGTTGAACATGGTTATAAATGGCTGCCATTTATTATTCTCCACCCCAAGGCAGGGGTGGAATAAACCACAAGGAATGACAATGACACAATCTGAAAGAGGGGCTCTGGACACCAACAGATGGATGAGTAACTGCCTCGAAATCGAACGCCTGAAACTGACTGACATTGTCTGGCCAGGCGCCCATAACGCCGGCATGGACAAACAAGCCCCCAACTACGAAGTCGTCGTCGGCAACTGGACCACTTGCCAAAACGATTCGTTTGCCTGGCAATTGTCAAAAGGCGCGCGGGTGTTTGATATTCGACTTGGCTATACCGAAGGTCTCGACCAACCAGTCTTCTACTTCCATCACAATGGTCACCAGTCCCATCGCACCCTCGATGAATTGATCGACGCAACAACAGCTTTCCTTGATCAGAATCCTGACGAGTTCATCGTGTTTGACTTTCATCAGTTGGGCGACGGCCAGAAGTATTTTGCCCATAAAAAGCTGAGTGACCTGCTGATAAGGCGTCTCGGACAACGCATCATCCCCCCTGGCGACGCCACTAAAACGGTGGCCGAGCTCATGCGCACCAGCACTCGACGCAGGGTGATATTGGCAGCACCTGTCGTCCGCGAGCTGCACGATGATTATTTCTGGCCTTCCATCACCCACAAGTGGAGCGGCATGTCCTTTGCCGATACCCGGGACCTGAAGCGCCACATCTCCAGCACGCTGGCATCCGTACCTTTCACATCCTTCCTCTGGTCGTTGTCAGCCACCAGCTATGGCTTTTTGGGCGGGCCGCAGAAGATCAAGGACGAGATCAACGACTGGTTCAACCCAACACGCGACTGGGTCACACGCTGCAGCATCATCAACCTCGACTTCTTCGAAGAGTCCAACATCGTGCGTTATTGCTGGAGTGCCACGAGCATGAAGGCCGTTTATGGCAGCGCCCTGTTGTCGCGACCTCTATCCACATAACGCCCTGGCCTATTCGCCTGTGAAAGAGGCATGATCGAGGTGCGATAACAATATAAGCGCCCCGACATGAGCCGAGCCACCCGCGTTACCGACCCTTCCTATGAACTGATGGACGACCATAACGGGTTGTCCATCATCTATCGCCAGCACGGATTCCCGTGTCCCCTGGTACGCTGGCATTTTCACAAGGAGTACGAGCTGCACCTGATCGTCGCCAGTTCAGGCAAGGTGTTCATCGGCGACTACATCGGTAACTTCCACCCGCAAACCCTGTTCCTCACCGGCCCCAACCTGCCCCACAACTGGATCAGCCAGGTGGCCGAAGATGAAGTGGTGCCCAAGCGCGACATGCTGGTCAACTTCACCGACGAGCTGTTCGACAGTGGCTATCAGGTATTTGCCGAGCTCAAGACCTTGGCGCCCCTGCTGGAGCGCGCGCAGTACGGCATCGAGTTTCGCTGCAAGCACACGATCGGCAAGGCGATGGAGTTGATGCAGCGCATCGCCGATACCCAGGGCGTGACCCGCCTCGGGCACTTTTTCATTCTGCTGGAACTGCTGGCCGCTTCTGACGATTACCAGTTGCTGTCCGGCGCCACGACGCCGCAGCTGGCCGACGAGCACAGCATCGACCGCACCAACCGCGCGGTGGATTACATCTTCGCCCACTACGCCCGCGAGTTGCCGCTTGAGGAAGTTGCCGGGCATCTTGGCATGAAGCCGACCTACTTCAGTCGCGTGTTCAAGCAGGCCACCGGGCGCTGCTTCATCGAGTTCGTCAATCGACTGCGCATCAGCAAGTCCTGTGAGCTGCTGGCCGATGGCGACAAACCCGTGACCGATGTGTGCTTCGAATCGGGCTTCAACAATATTTCCAACTTCAACCGGCGTTTTCAGCAGCTAAAGGGCATGACCCCTTCGCATTATCGGCGGTTGGTGGTGCAGCGGTTGACCGAGCAGAATCAGGGATAGCGCAAAGATCAAAAGATCGCAGCCTTCGGCAGCTCCTACATTGGAATGCATTCCCCTGTAGGAGCTGCCGCAGGCTGCGATTTTTGCTTTTGCAGGTGCAAAATAGTATCAGTCCAAGTGCGATGGATGATTTGTCTCGCCCGCCATTCAAGGCTGTAATCGCTGCACATTCTTCCAACCTTCGGAAGACACAAAAACAATAACTGTCCTTCTGTGGCCCTCCGGGTGCAGAAAAGGAGTGCACGATGCAACCTTCTGTAAAAGCCCTGCTCGCCCTCACCTGCATGACCCTCAGTAGCGTCAGCCTTGGCGCCCAGACCCTGACCATCGCCACCGTCAACAACAGCGACATGATTCGCATGCAAAAGCTGTCGAAAACTTTCGAGGCAGAGCATCCGGACATCAAGCTGAACTGGGTGGTGCTCGAGGAGAACGTCCTGCGTCAGCGCCTGACCACCGACATCGCGACCGAGGGTGGGCAGTTCGACGTGCTGACCATCGGCATGTACGAAGCGGCGCTGTGGGGCGCCAAGGGCTGGCTGGAACCCATGAAGGACTTGCCCGCCACTTACGATCTGGACGATGTGTTCCCATCCGTGCGCGAAGGATTGTCGGTGAAAGGTTCGCTGTATGCCTTGCCGTTCTACGCTGAAAGCTCGATCACCTATTACCGCACCGACCTGTTCAAGGACGCCGGCCTGACCATGCCCGAGCGCCCGACCTGGACTCAGATAGCCGAGTTCGCCGCCAAACTCACCCACAAGGACAAAGAACAGTACGGCATCTGCCTGCGCGGCAAGGCCGGCTGGGGCGAGAACATGGCCCTGATCACCACCGTGGCCAATGCCTATGGTGCGCGCTGGTTCGACGAGCAGTGGAAGCCGGAATTCAACGGCCCTGAATGGAAAAATGCGCTGAACTTCTACGTCGGCACCATGCAGAAGTCCGGCCCGCCGGGTGCGTCGAGCAACGGTTTCAACGAAAACCTGGCGCTGTTCAACAGCGGCAAGTGCGCGATCTGGGTCGATGCCAGCGTTGCCGGCTCGTTCGTCACCGACAAGACCCAGAGCAAGGTCAGCGACCACGTCGGTTTCACCTACGCGCCCCATGAGGTCACCGACAAAGGCTCGGCCTGGCTGTATTCCTGGGCACTGGCGATCCCCACCAGTTCCAAGGCCAAGGAAGCGGCAAAGACCTTCAGTGCGTGGGCCACTTCAAAGGAATACGGGGCACTGGTCGCGGAAAAAGACGGCATCGCCAACGTGCCGCCAGGCACCCGGGCGTCTACTTACAGCGAGGCCTACCTGAGCGCCGCGCCCTTTGCCAAGGTCACGCTGGAATCGCTCAAGGCGGCGGACCCGGGCAAGCCGACCCTGAAACCGGTGCCCTACATCGGCATTCAGTTGGTGACCATCCCGGAGTTCCAGGGCATCGGCACCCAGGTGGGCAAAGCGTTCTCGGCGGCGCTGATCGGCCAGACCACCGTTGACCAGGCGCTGGCAGCGGCCCAGCAAACCACTGAACGCGAGATGAAGCGCGCGGGTTATCCGAAGTAACCCCGTATTCAATGTGGGAGCGGGCTTGCTCGCGAAGAGGCCGGTACATCCGATGCATCTTCAGCGTCTGGAATGTTGCTTTCGCGAGCAAGCCCGCTCCCACAGTTGATCTTCATATGCCTGCCATTAATCGGTTGTGATCACCATGAATACGTCTACTGCCAAAGCTCACATGGAAATACCTCAGCCACTGCGCAAAAGCCGGTTGGCAAACCCCGGCTGGTTCCTCGTCAGCCCATCGGTAGCGTTGCTGCTGTTGTGGATGATCGTGCCGCTGGGCATGACCCTGTACTTTTCGCTGATTCGCTACAACCTGCTCAATCCAGGTGAAAACGAGTTCGTCGGGCTGGAAAACTTCAGCTACTTCCTGACCGACTCGGGCTTCATGCCCGGGGCTACCAATACCTTGCTGCTAGTGGGCAGCGTGCTGCTGATCAGTGTGGTGCTCGGCGTGTTGATCAGTGCCCTGCTGGAGGCCAGTGAGTTTCTCGGTCGCGGCATCGTGCGGGTCATGCTGATCTCGCCGTTTTTCATCATGCCCACGGTCGGTGCGCTGATCTGGAAGAACCTGATTTTCCATCCGGTGTCGGGGATTCTCGCCTACGTCTGGAAGCTGTTCGGCGCGCAACCGGTGGACTGGCTGGCGCACTACCCACTGCTGTCGATCATCATCATTGTCGCGTGGCAATGGCTGCCCTTCGCGATCCTGATCCTGATGACGGCGATGCAGTCCCTCGACCAGGAACAAAAGGAAGCCGCGCGCCTCGATGGCGCCGGGCCGATCGCGATCTTCTGGCACCTGACCCTGCCGCACCTGGCGCGACCGATCGCGGTGGTGGTGATGATCGAAACCATCTTCCTGCTGTCGGTGTTCGCCGAAATCTTCACCACCACCAACGGTGGCCCCGGCTACGCCTCGACCAACCTCGCCTACCTGATCTACAACCAGGCGCTGGTGCAGTTCGACGTCGGCATGGCGTCCGCGGGCGGGCTGATCGCTGTGGTGATTGCCAACATCGCGGCCATCGTCCTGATCCGGATGATCGGCAAAAACCTGACTGACAAAGCCTGAGGCCCGCGCCATGACCCTTCAACAATCCCGTCGCCTGCAAAGCCTGCTGCTGGGCACCCTGGCCTGGGCCATCGCGATCCTGGTCTTCTTCCCGATCTTCTGGATGGTGCTGACCAGTTTCAAGACTGAAATCGATGCCTTTGCCACGCCGCCGCAGTTCATCTTCACCCCAACCCTGGAGAACTACCTGCACATCAACGAGCGCAGCGACTACTTCAGTTTCGCCTGGAACTCGGTGGTGATTTCCTTCAGCGCCACGGCCCTGTGCCTCTTGATCGCGGTGCCGGCGGCGTACTCCATGGCGTTCTACGAAACCCAGCGCACCAAGGGCACGCTGCTGTGGATGCTCTCCACCAAGATGCTGCCGCCAGTGGGCGTGCTGATGCCGATCTACCTGCTGGCCAAGAGTTTCGGCCTGCTCGATACGCGCATCGCGCTGATCGTGATCTACACCCTGATCAACCTGCCGATCGTGGTCTGGATGGTTTACACCTACTTCAAGGACATCCCCAGGGACATCCTCGAAGCCGCTCGACTGGATGGCGCAACGCTGGCGCAGGAAATGCTCCGGGTCCTGCTGCCGATCGCCAAGGGTGGCCTGGCCTCGACCGTGCTGCTGTCGCTGATCCTGTGCTGGAACGAGGCCTTCTGGTCGCTGAACCTGACCTCCTCGAAAGCCGCGCCCCTGACCGCGTTGATCGCCTCGTACTCAAGTCCCGAAGGCTTGTTCTGGGCCAAGTTGTCGGCGGTGTCGACCCTGGCCTGTGCACCGATCCTGATCTTCGGCTGGATCAGCCAGAAACAATTGGTCCGCGGGCTGTCGTTTGGCGCCGTGAAATAAAACAACATACGGAGGCCCATGATCATGGCCAACCTGAAAATCAAGAATCTGCAAAAAGGTTTCGAAGGCTTTTCCATCATCAAGGGCATCGACCTTGAAGTGAACGACAAGGAATTCGTGGTATTCGTCGGCCCGTCAGGTTGCGGCAAATCCACCCTGCTGCGCCTGATCGCGGGGCTGGAGGAAGTCAGCGGCGGCACCATCGAACTCGACGGCCGCGACATCACTGAAGTCAGCCCGGCCAAACGCGACCTGGCGATGGTGTTCCAGACCTACGCCCTGTACCCGCACATGAGCGTGCGCAAGAACATGTCGTTTGCCCTCGACCTGGCCGGAGTGCCAAAAGCCGAGGTCGAGAAAAAAGTCGGTGAGGCGGCGCGCATCCTCGAACTCGGGCCGATGCTCGAACGCAAGCCCAAGCAACTGTCCGGCGGACAACGTCAGCGCGTGGCGATCGGCCGGGCGATCGTGCGCAACCCGAAGATTTTCCTGTTCGACGAGCCCCTGTCCAACCTCGACGCCGCACTGCGGGTGCAGATGCGCCTGGAACTGCTGCGCCTGCACAAGGACCTGCAAGCGACGATGATCTACGTGACCCACGACCAGGTCGAAGCGATGACCATGGCCGACAAGGTCGTGGTGCTCAATGGCGGCAAAATCGAACAGGTCGGCTCGCCACTGGACCTCTATCACCAGCCGGCCAACCTGTTTGTCGCAGGCTTTCTCGGCACACCGAAAATGGGCTTCCTCAAGGGCCAGGTCAGCCGGGTCGACGGCCAGGGCTGCGAAGTGCAACTGGACGCCGGCACCCGCATCAGCCTGCCGCTCAGCGGCGCCAGCCTGAGGGTCGGCGGCGCAGTCACCCTGGGCATTCGCCCGGAACATCTGCAACTGGCCACGCCCGGCGACTGCGCGCTGCAAGTCACCGCCGACGTCAGCGAACGCCTGGGCAGCGACACCTTCTGCCACGTGCGCACCGCGTCCGGCGAAGCGCTGACCCTGCGCGTTCGCGGCGACCTGGCCAGCCGCTATGGCGAGACCTTGAGCCTGCACCTGGACGCCAGCCACTGCCATTTGTTCGATGCCGACGGCGTGGCGCTGACCCGCCCGTTGCGCGTCGCCGCCTGACTCAGAGAGCCTGTGATGAAACTCGATAAAAACCACCTGCAGCGCCTCGCCCCCGAGGTGGTCCTGCCCGCCTACGCCCTGAGTGACACCCGCCAGGGCATTGCGCACATCGGCGTCGGCGGTTTCCACCGCGCCCACCAGGCGTATTACACCGATGCGTTGATGAACACCGGCGTTGACCTGGACTGGGCCATCTGCGGCATCGGCTTGCGCAGCGAAGATCGTCGCGCCCGGGATGACCTGCGGGAACAGGACTACCTGTTCACCCTGTTCGAACTCGGCGACAGCGACGACACCCAAGTGCGCGTCATCGGTGCGATCCGCGACATGCTGCTGGCCGAAGACGATGCCCAGGCGCTGATCGACAAACTCGCCAGCCCCGAGATCCGCATCGTTTCGCTGACCATCACCGAAGGCGGCTACTGTATCGATGACAGCAACGGCGAGTTCATGGCCCACCTGCCGCAGATCCAGCACGACCTGGCGCACCCGAATGCGCCGACAACCGTGTTCGGCTTCCTGTGCGCCGCGCTGGACAAACGCCGCGCGGCAGGCACACCGGCCTTCACCTTGATGTCCTGCGATAACCTGCCGCACAACGGCGCGGTCACCCGCAAGGCCCTGCTGGCCTTCGCTGCCCTGCGCGATTGCGATCTGCGCGACTGGATCGAGGGCCACGTCAGCTTCCCCAACGCCATGGTCGATCGCATCACGCCGATGACCAGCACCCAACACCGCCTGCAACTGGCCGACCAGCACGGTGTGGACGACGCCTGGCCGGTGGTCTGCGAACCGTTCGTGCAGTGGGTGCTGGAGGACAAGTTCGTCAACGGTCGCCCGGCCTGGGAAAAGGTCGGTGTGCAGTTCACCGACGACGTCACGCCCTATGAAGAGATGAAGATCAAGCTGCTCAACGGCAGTCACCTGGCCCTGACCTATCTGGGTTTTCTCAAGGGTTACCGCTTCGTCCACGAGACCATGAATGACCCGCTGTTCGTGCGCTACATGCGTGCCTACATGGACCTGGACGTCACGCCGCAGCTGTCGCCGGTGCCAGGCATCGACCTGACCGAGTACAAGAACACCCTGGTGGCGCGCTTCTCCAACCAGGCGATTGCCGATCAACTGGAGCGCGTGTGTTCGGACGGCTCGTCGAAGTTTGCCAAATTCACCGTGCCGACCATCAACCGCTTGCTGGCCGATGGCCGGGACACCCGGCGAGCGGCGCTGGTGGTGGCGGCGTGGGCCTTGTATCTGAAGGGGGTGGATGAGAATGGCGATACCTACGCCATTGCGGACCCGCGGGCGGCGTTCTGTCAGGCGCTGGTGGTGGATGATGTATTGATTACCCAACGATTGTTGGCGGTTGAGGAGATTTTTGGTAAGGCGATTCCGCGCTCGCCGGAGTTTGTGGCGGCGTTTGAGTGGTGTTGCAACAGTTTGCGCGAGGTTGGGGTGACGCGGACGTTGGAGCGGATTCTGGTCTGAGCTCAGCGGTGAATTGACTGCCGTCATCGCGAGCAAGCTTGCTCCTACAGGTTTTGTGTCGTGCCACTTAGCAATGATCGACACAAAACTTGTAGGAGCAAGCTTGCTCGCGATCGGGCTAACCGAGATCAACCTGACACACCAAGGACCTGCCATGGCAAACCAACAATTATTCCTCGGCATCGACTGCGGCACCCAAGGCACCAAAGCCATCATCCTCGATGCGCTCAGCGGCCAGGTGCTGGGCCAGGGTGCCGCCGCGCATGAACTGATCAGCGGCGCCAACGGTCGTCGCGAACAGGACACGGCGCAGTGGCTGGACGCTTTCACCCTAGCCACCCGTCGTGCGTTGCTGGCGGCGCAGGTCGACGGCCAGGACATCCTCGGCATCGGCGTTTCCGGCCAGCAACATGGCCTGGTACTGCTCGACGATCAAGGCCAGGCCCTGCGCCCGGCCAAGCTCTGGTGCGACACCGAAACCACAGCAGAGAACGATCGACTGCTCAAGCATCTGGGCGGCGAAAAAGGCTCGCTGGAACGCCTCGGCGTGGTCATTGCGCCGGGCTACACGGTGTCAAAATTGCTCTGGACCAAAGAGCAGCACCCCGAGGTATTTGCCCGAATCGCACACATTCTGCTGCCCCACGACTACCTGAATTTCTGGCTCACCGGTCGCCGTTGCAGCGAGTACGGCGATGCCTCGGGCACCGGCTATTTCAATGTGCGCACCCGCCAGTGGGATTTGCAGCTGCTGCGCGACATCGATCCCACCGGGCGTCTGCAAGCCGCGCTGCCGGAACTGATCGATGCCCATCACGCGGTGGGCACGGTGCTGCCGGGGATCGCCGAACACCTGGGCATCAACCCGCATGCGCTGGTATCGAGCGGCGGTGGCGACAACATGATGGGCGCCATCGGCACCGGCAACATCAAGCCTGGCGCCATCACCATGAGCCTCGGATCGTCCGGCACGGTGTATGCCTACGCCGAGCAACCGAAGATCAGCCCGGACACAACCGTCGCTACGTTCTGTTCCTCCAGCGGCGGTTGGTTGCCGTTGATCTGCACCATGAACCTGACAAACGCCACCACGGCTGTTCGCGAGCTGCTCGAACTGGATATCGAAACTTTCAACGCCCTCGTTGCCCAGGCCCCCATTGGCGCCGAAGGGGTCAGCATGCTGCCGTTCCTCAACGGCGAACGTGTCCCCGCGCTGCCCCACGCCACCGGTAGCGTGCTGGGCCTGACCATGGGCAACCTGACAAGGGCCAATCTGTGTCGCGCCGTGGTCGAGGGCACGACCTTCGGTTTGCGTCATGGGCTGGACCTGCTGCACCACAATGGCTTACAAAGCCTGCGCATCTGCCTGATCGGTGGCGGCTCGAAAAGCGCCGTGTGGCGGCAGATCGTCGCCGACACCCTGAACATGCCCGTCGTCTGCCCCGAGCAAAGCGAAGCCGCCGCCCTGGGCGCGGCGATCCAGGCGGCGTGGTGCACGTCCTCGGCAAACGGGCATGAGGACAGTCTGGCGGATCTGTGCGAACGCTGCGTGAGGCTCGATCCGGCCAGTGAAACCTGGCCCATTGCAGAAAACGTGGCCGCCTCCCAGTTGGCCTACGAACGCTATCAACGGCATGTCGCAACCCTTTAAAGAGCGATCAACTATGTATCTGGTGTGTGGCGAAGCGCTGTTCGATTTCTTCAGTGAAAACGAGGTCAGCGGCCTGGCTTCAAAAGTGAATTTCAAGGCAATTGCCGGCGGCTCGCCGTTCAACGTTGCGGTGGGTTTGTGCCGCCTGGGCGTGGACGCTGCGCTGTTTGCCGGGTTGTCCACCGACTACCTCGGCCGGCGTTTGCTCCAGGTGCTGGAGGAGGAAGGCGTATGCACGGACTATCTGGTGGATTTCGCCGCACCGACCACCCTGGCGATGGTCGCCGTGGGGGCCAATGGCTCGCCGCACTACAGTTTCCGCGGCGACGGCTGCGCCGATCGACAACTTCAGCCCGGGCACTTGCCGGCGTTGGGACCTGAAGTGCGGGGTTTGCACATCGGTTCGTTTTCCCTGGTGGTGCAACCGATCGGCGACACGCTGCTGGAGCTGGTACGCCGGGAAAGCGGCAAGCGCCTGATCAGCCTTGATCCGAACGTGCGGCTCAACCCTGAGCCGAACATCGAGCTGTGGCGTTCGCGGGTGGCCACCCTGGTCGAACATGCCGACCTGATCAAGGTCAGCGATGAGGACCTGAGCCTGCTGTACCCCGAACAGGACCCGGCGCGGGTGATCGAGGGCTGGTTGCAACACCGCTGCCAACTGGTGTTCCTGACCCGTGGTGGCGAAGGTGCGACGGTGTTCAGTCGGGTCCACGGTTCGTGGTCGGTGCCGGCCTGTGCCGTGAAGATTGCCGACACCGTGGGTGCCGGCGATACCTTCCAGGCCGCATTGATCAGCTGGCTGACCGAGCAGCGGCTGGACTCGGTCGAGGGGGTGCGGCAATTGAGTCGCCAGCAGATCGAGGCGATGCTGAGGTTTGCGGTGCAGGCGGCGGCATTGACATGCAGCAAGACCGGGCCGGATTTGCCATATCGGCATCAGCTGGATTTGCATTGAATGTGACGGCCCCTTCGCGAGCAAGCCCGCTCCCACAATGGATCGTTGTTGAACACAAATTCGTGTCCACCGATATCCAATGTGGGAGCGGGCTTGCTCGCGAAAGCGGTATACCTCACACCGCCAAACTCAAGGTCACAACACCGAGAAGTTGTAGCTGACGATCACCCGCGTCTCGTCCACATCCCGGGCGTACTGCGCGTAATTGCTGCGATAGGTCGCGTTGCGCAACCGCAGGCTGACATCCTTGAACGTCCCGCCCTGCACCACATACTTGAGCTCGCTGTCGCGCTCCCACTCCTTGCCTTCCTGATCGCTACCCGGCACCTTGATGTGATCTCCGTTGACATAGCGGGTCAGGAACGTCAGGCCGTTGAGGCCGATGGCCTTGAAGTCATAGTCGTAGCGCAACTGCCACGAGCGTTCCTGCGCCGCGGCGAAGTCGTTGACCTGCACGTAGTTGACCAGGTACGGATTGCTGCCATCGAGGTACGGCATCGAGTTATCGCCGTTCATGCGCTGCCAGCCAGCGCTGAACGTATGGCCGCTGATGGCGTAGGCGAGCAAGGTGCTCAGGGCGCGGTTGTCGATGGAACCGGCGCGGGCCTCTCCGCTGTCGGCACTCTTGAGCAAACGCAGATCGGCCTTGAGCACGCCGCCAGCCAGCGGCTGGTTGGCCAGCAAGCCGAGGAAATGCTGTCGGTAGATGTCTTCCAGTTCGGCATAGTGGTACTGCCCCGTCAGCCGATCGTTGATCTTGTAGTCGAAGCCGTACATGTCGAAATGATCGGCGGTGATGTTGCAGGCATAACGCTTGTTCTTGCAGTGCACGCGAATGTCCTGGGAATCAGTGGAGTCCCGGGCGGTGTACTTGTCCAGGCGCGCGGCCATGACATTCAGGTCCTTCACTTCCCTGGACGTGAGCATCGCGCCATTGAACATCGTCGGCAGCAGGCGGCCATCGTTGTACTTGAGCAGCGGCACATCCGGCAGCAGCGCGCCGTACTTCAGTATGCTCTGCGACACGCGCACCTTGGCGGTCAGGCCGAGCTTGGTGTATTCGTCCGCCGAACCCCGCGGGTTACTGCCGCTGGACGGCAGCAGGCCGCTGTTACTGCTGTCGGGACTGGAGTCGAGCTTGAACCCCGCCATGCCCAATGCATCGACACCAAGACCCAGTGTGCCTTCGGTGAACCCCGATTGCAGATTGAGAATGAAACCCTGGGCCGACTCTTCGCGTTTGGACGCGCCCTGCTCGTTGGAGGTGTGGCCGTCACGGAAGTCGCGGTTGAAATACACCGTGCGTGATTCGATGTTCGCCGTGGTGTCGTCGATAAAGCCGCTCGCCTGGGCCGGCCCGGTAAAACCGGCGCACAGCACCAGGGCGCCGAAGCCGAATGACTGGCGCACGAAGATGAACGTAAAGGGGGGACGCATTAAAAAGCTCCAACAATGCAGCGTTTGCGCCAGGGCGCAATCAGCCAGAAATAGCCTTCATCCGGTCAGGTAACAGACCGGGCTGAAGTGAAACGCGGGGTGAACGACAATGATGGCAGAACGCTTTTTCTTGCTGCAGACGACTTTAGTCTGAAAAGTGACCGTATTGTTTTTCGCCGAACGGTAGTGGTTTGACGACAGGCGGCATTCAACTGGCTTTAACCAATGCTTAATCGCGCAGTCCAACACTCTACTGGACCGCACGCCCTCAGAGTCCTCTGACGCCCAGTGCGGCAGGCTCGACGATACGTCGAGCTCACTTGCACCTGCACTGGAGATCACCCCATGAAATCGCGCGCCCTGCTCGTTTCAATCGCCCTTGTCTGTGCCGCATCGACCGGCATTGCCCAGGCCAATGACCCCGCCACACAAAACGTGCCCTCCTATCACTACGGCTTGCCGTTGCACGTGGGCAAAGTGATTGCGCTGAGCGAACCCACAACCCTGGACTGCGAAGTGATTACGGCGACGATGAAGTACATCGACTCACAATCGGGCCAGCCTGCAGAAGTCGCCTACCGAAAACTGTCTGACGCTTGCAGTTATCAGAACTGAAGGAAAATTCTGATTTAACGCCTTGCGGTACTCGTGGGGAATTTCAGGCGCTATGCTCAGGCGCTTCCTCACTGCCGCAAGGATTCGCCATGCAGTTGTCGTTTCGTACGTTATCGACATCAACCGCCGCTTTGTGTTTGCTGCTGGCACTGGCCTGGGGCGTCATGCCCGAGTGGCTGCTGGCCACTTGGGATATTGAATACTCGCCGACCGCAGGCCTCATTGCACGACGCATAGCAGTACTGTTCGCAGCGTTGGGGGTGATGTTCTATCTGGTGCGCAACCAGGCGCCCTCCGCGTCTCGCCAGGCATTGGCCATTGGCTTTGTGGTGGGCTGCTGGGGGCTGGCGATACTGGGTTTCGGCGAATGGCTCAATGGCCATGCCGGACCGGGCATCCTGCTGGCAGTCGGGGTTGAACTGGCGCTGGGCCTGGCGTTTTTCCAGACCCGGCGCGAATCGGCAGAATTTGAAACAACTGCTTAAAGTGCTTTGCGCATGCCCCGGCTATGCCCGGGTTCCGTGTAATGGTTTTGGAGATCGGAACGCAGAACGGCGATCAGTTCGTTTATTTCCCGACAGCCATTGAGTTGCTGGGCGTCGATACCGGTTTTCAGAAGATCGAGTTGATCGGTTTCACCATCGGCAAACACTTTTACAGTCATGGACAAGTCCGGCGACAGCGTGCATTGACAGCGTTTTGGTAGAAAACTGCTTTCAATGATATTGCGAAGTTCCAAGGCAGAAAGAAACATGGCGACCCTCTCCGTTGTGAGACTGCCAATTAACTATCGACGCTGACTCATATGGAATCCCGGTCAGCTTGAGAACAGCTACAGCATAAAACATGCCCTGAATTTCGCTGTGCAGCTCATCGGTAAATCAAGGGCTTATTGTAAGGTCTCGTAAAAATGGTCGTGCAATCTGCAAAAAACGGCTTGTGCCGGCCCTGCAATTTGCACGCTAGGCGAAGGATTTGCATTGACCGCCGGCGCCGTCGAGAATGGCCGCCAGCCGATCCAGTATCCGCTCACCCCACACATTCGCAAGGAGGCATCATGGGTTCATCGACCATCAGTACCACCGTCGGGCTGATTGCCGTCACGCTGTCCGGCATCGTCCACGGGGCAAAACTCGAAGACGTCGCGCCCTTCCCGAAACCGGACAGCGGTTTCACCCGCCAGGTCATCCACCTCACGCCACAAACCCGTGAAGACGATTTCCAGGTCGAGATCCTTGCCGGCAAGACCCTGGCAGTCGACTGCAATCGCCAGCGCCTGGGCGGCATTCTCGAAGAAAAGAACCTCGAAGGCTGGGGCTATCCGTTCTATCGCCTGGACAAAGTCATCGGCCCGATGAGCACCCTGATGGCCTGCCCCGATGGCAAGAGCACGCAGGCGTTCGTGCCGGTGGTCGGCGACGGTTTCATGCTGCGCTACAACAGCAAGCTGCCGATCGTGCTCTACGTCCCCAAGGACATCGAGGTGCGCTACCGGGTCTGGTCAGCCTCCAGCAAGGTCGATAAAGCCGTCGCGGAGTAGGCCTTACATGCATCAAGCGAGCGTGTCGCACAACGCGGCACGCTCGGCGACATGGCGCAAACTGTCGAAATTGATATTGGCACCCGACTCGATGGCGATGAACGTCTGGCCACGGGTATTGCTTCTCGCCACGTACTTCTTGATGCCAGCCACCGCCAACGCACCGGAAGGTTCGGCGATCGAGCGGGTATCGTCATAGATATTCTTGATTGCAGCGCAGAGCTCATCGTTGCTGACCGTCAGCACCTCATCGACGCAAAACCGGCACACTTCGAATCCATGAGCACCGATCTGGGCCACTGCCACCCCATCGGCGAAAGTGCCGACGTGAGGCAGGACGACACGTTGATCGGCCTCCAGCGCCGCTTTCAAGCAAGCGGAATGCTCCGACTCGACGCCGATGATGCGCACTTCTGGCCGCAGGTATTTGATGTACGCCGCGATGCCGGCGATCAGACCGCCACCACCCACCGGTACAAAAATCGCATCCAGCGGGCCCTGGTGCTGGCGCAGGATCTCCATGGCCACGGTGCCCTGCCCCGCAATCACATCAGGGTCGTCGAAGGGCGAAACAAAGGTCTTGCCGGTTTTTTCCGCCAGATCCAGCGCATAGGCCAGGGCAAACGGAAAACTCTCGCCGTGCAACAACGCCTGTGCGCCACGACTGCTCACTCCGAGCACCTTCAATTCCGGTGTCGTCGCGGGCATCACAATTGTCGCTTCGATCCCCAGCTCACGCGCCGCCAACGCCACCCCCTGGGCGTGATTGCCTGCCGAAGCCGTCACCACGCCCCGCGCCTGTTGCTCAGCACTCAATTGTACGAGCTTGTTGTAGGCACCCCGGATCTTGAAGGAAAAGGTCGGTTGCAAATCTTCGCGTTTAAGCAGGATCTGATTACCCAAGGCGGCGGACAGCGCCGGAGCTGGTTGCAAGGGAGTGCGCACCGCCAGTTCATAGACCGGCGCGGCAAGGATTTTCTTGACGTAATGCTCAAGCAGGGTTTGTTGGGCGGGCACACTGGTCATGATCGTCTCCTGACATTAATCAGAGCCCCGAGACAGAAAATGAAAACCCGCCTCAAGGGCGGGTTGGGTGCTGCAGTCGTGAGCTAGCCCGCCAAATGAGGAATGGCGGTAATAATGCTTGGCTGGCAGCGCAATACGGTGGAAGTCATGTCCGGAAAATATCCGGGCGTGGATGGCAAGTCAATGGTTCGATTTCAAGATAGCCATCGCGAGCAAGCTCGCTCCCACACTTGATCTCGGTCGAATGTGGGAGCCATGCCTTTACTTCAATCCCACCCTGTACAGGCCACCATCCTCTTCATCGGTCAGTACATACAAATATCCATCCGGGCCCTGTCGCACATCACGGATGCGCTTGTCGAGTTCGCCCAGCAAGCGCTCTTCGTGAACCACCTTGTCGCCGTCGAACTGCAGGCGAATCAGCTCCCGGGTGACCAGCGCGCCAATAAACGCGTTGTGCTGCCAGGCCTTGAAGCGGTCGCCGTCGTAGAAGGCCAGGCCGCTCAGGCCAGGGGATTTTTCCCAGACATGGTGCGGCCCGACGGTGCCTTCGGCGATCTTGCCGTTGGCTTCCGGGATTGGCTGACCCGAGTAATTGATGCCGTGGGTGGCCAGCGGCCAGCCGTAGTTCTTGCCGCGCTCGATGATGTTGACCTCATCACCGCCCTGCGGACCGTGTTCGTTTTCCCAGAGCGTGCCGGTCCAGGGGTTGAGCGCCGCCCCTTGCGGGTTACGCACACCGTAGGCCCATATTTCCGGGCGCACGCCGGCTTGTCCGACAAAGGGGTTGTCCTCGGGCACCTTGCCGTCCGGATAGATCCTGACGACCTTGCCCTGCAACTTGTCGAGGTCCTGAGCGGTGGGCCGGTCGTTGTTTTCCCCCAGGGTAATGAACAGATAGCCATCCCGGTCGAACACCAGCCGCGAACCAAAATGGTTGCCGACCGAGAGCTTGGGCTCCTGGCGGAAGATCACCCGGAAATCCTTCAGCGTCGTCAGGTCTTCGGACAACCGTCCGCGACCGACCGCGGTACCGGCCTTGTCACCCTGACCGCCACCTTCGGCATAGGACAGGTAGATCATCCGGTCTTGCTTGAAGTCGGGTGACAGCGCCACATCCAGCAAGCCGCCCTGCCCCTTGGCCCAGACCTTGGGCACGCCATTGAGTGGCGCCGACAATTTGCCCTCGGCCGTTACCACGCGCAGGTTGCCCGGACGTTCGGTGACCAGCATGCCCTGGCGATCAGGCAGAAAGGCCAATGACCAGGGATGCTCAAGTCCGGTCGCGATCGGCGTGAGCTCAAGGGTGCCCTGCTCGCTTTGCATGTCCCGGGCAGTCGCTGCGAGAACAGGCAGGCTGACGGCGAACAAGGTGCTGGCGCAGAAAGTGGCCAGGAGGGTTTTACGCAACATGCACGATTCCTTTTGTCATGGGATACAGGCAGCTGCCTCTCTTTCAAGGGCTGCGGGGAGGTGGATTGGGGATGAACTTCGGGGCACTGGTGGGGGCCGAGCCTTGGGGGTAGCGATTGCCGATGCCACCGTTGTCGAGGGTGGGCGGACGTGGCACCGGCACGGTATTCGGCCCATGGATGGCAGGGGCGTTGGGTTGCGTGCCCTGCATGCTGTTTGGATTGGCCCGACGGATCGGGCTGTTGTAGGGATTATTGTTGGTGCTGCCCGGAAGGTTTTGCGCCACCTGCAACGGAGCGCCGGGCGAAGCGACGTCGGCCTGTGCCGCATGACCGAGTACGCCGCTCAATGCCAGCACGATAAGGCCAGGTACGTATCGATTCATGGGATGCCTCTCGACCTGTGCGTGAATACAGTCTTCGATAGCACGCTACGCCTGGGGTTCGGATTTGTTAACACAAACATTGCCGGCAAGATGTAACACGAAGTTGATGCGTGGCCAGGACCGGGCCGCAGGCCGCTGAAACTTTTGCGCAGAGCCCAAGGTCACCTGATCATCACTTTCGGGAAGACGACCATGGCACGGGCAATCTGGAAAGGCGCGATCAGTTTCGGGCTGGTGCATATTCCTGTGGCGCTGGTCTCGGCGACGTCCTCCCAAGGGGTGGATTTCGACTGGCTCGACAGCCGCAGCATGGACCCGGTGGGCTATAAGCGCGTCAACAAGGTCACCGGCAAGGAAGTCACCAAGGAGCACATCGTCAAAGGCGTGCAGTACGAAAAAGGCCGATACGTGGTGCTCAGCGAAGAAGAAATTCGCTCGGCGCATCCCCTGTCGACCCAGACCATCGATATCTTTGCCTTTGTCGACGCCGAGCAGATCCCGCTGCAGAACATCGACACGCCCTATTATCTGGCACCGGACAAACGCGGAGGCAAAGTCTACGCCCTGTTACGCGAAACCCTGACCAAGACCAACAAAGTCGCGCTCGCCCGCGTGGTGCTGCATACCCGCCAGTACCTGGCGGCCTTGATGCCGCTGGAAAAGGCCATGGTCCTGATCAAACTGCGCTGGCCGGCGGAGGTTCGCAGCCTGGACGAACTGGCATTGGGCCCCGATGTGACAAAGGCCGAGCTGGCCAAGGGCGAACTGGACATGGCCAAGCGCCTGGTGCAGGACATGAGTGTCGAGTGGTCGCCGGAGGATTACCGGGACGAATTCGAAGACAAGATCATGGCCCTGGTGGACAAGAAAGCCCATGAAGGCAAGATCGAGGATGTTGAAACGGCCACGGGCGAAGAGGAGCGCAAGACGGCGGATGTGATTGATTTGACCGAGTTGCTCAAGCGCAGCCTGGGGGGCAAGGGGGCGGCCAAGGCGCCTGCCAAGCCCAAGTCGACGACCAAACCGGCGGCGAGGAAGAAAGTCAGCAAGTGATGTGATGGATGTTCCTGCCTCTTCGCGAGCAAGCCCGCTCCTACAGGTTTTGTGTGCACCGCCAATCTCTGTAGGAGCTGGCTTGCCAGAGAAGGCGTCCTCAGATCACAACAAAAATCGCCAGCAACCCACCAAAAAACGCCCACTTCTGCAGGTAATACAGCTTGCGATTGCGCTTCTTCAACGCCTTGCCGTGCAGGCGAACCTTGTAGATCTTGCCAAACAGCCGGTTGATCCCACCCGTCTTGTCCCCCGCCTCGTTCGGCGCACCGGCAGCCGACATGACATTGCGGCTGAACCAGCCATTGAACGCCGCCGCCCAGCGGTATTTCATCGGTCGCTCAACGTCGCAGAACAGGATGATGCGGTTCTGCCCGGTGGTGTTTTCCGCGTAATGAATAAACGTTTCGTCGAACATCACCGCCTCACCATCGCGCCAGTGATAGTTCTCGCCATCGACATTGATGTAGCAACCGGCATCATTGGGCGTTTCCAGGCCCAGGTGGTAACGATAGGAACCGGCATACGGATCGCGATGGCGAACCAGTTTCGACCCCGGCGGCAACTCGGCGAACATCGCCGCCTTGATCGAGCCGATGCCCTGCACCAGTTCGGTGGTGCGCGGGCAGAGTTTCATCGCCGACGGGTGGCTGTCGCCGTACCACTTGAGGTAGAAGCGCTTCCATCCGGTCTTGAAGAAGGAGTTGAAACCAACGTCGTCGTAATCGTTGGAGCGCTTGATTTCCCCCGCCTTCAGCAAATTCTGGCCTTCGGCGCGAATTTCTTCCCAGTGGGTCTGCAGCGGCGTCAGGTCGGGAAAATCCGCCGGGTTGAGAAACGGCCTGTTGGGGATCTTCGAGAACAGATAAAGGAAGCAATTGATCGGCGCCAGGAACGTCGAGTGGTCGCTCAGTTGACGGCCCAGTTTGTGGCGCACGCGACCGCGCAGGTGGACATAGGCGATGGAAACAAGGTACACAGCGGCAATGATGAGCTTCACGGAAATCGTCACACGTCAGAGGTGAACAAACTGCGCCCCCTGGCGGCCAACGGCCTGTGGGGCTTGTGCAGCGTCTGAAAACCAAACAGCGGGCCCGATGACCCGTCCTTGAGCCGATGCCGACGTTCGGCATCAAGTGAAAGATGGCATTTTAGCCATCGTCTGTAACCAATTGTTAGCTTTCAAATGTGAAAATCTGTCCGTTGATACCGGCAATGCGTCGGTGCGGCCTTATTGCCCTATCGTTTAAAGAGCCAGACCAGTACAATCGCCGCCAAACTTTACGCGCCCCCCTTGGTTGATGACGGGAACGATCCCGGCCTCAGCGCACTTCGACTCGGGCCAAGCGCTCCATATGCTGCTGTCCACTTATTGCCAGATGGATCTTCCGCTTCTGACCGGGATGCATTTCCCGTGATCCGAATGACGGAAACGGGTACTGATTCGGTACTGCCGCAACCCTAGCTACTCTGAATGCTTCGCAGGAAAAACCTTTGATTTCTACAGCTAACATCACGATGCAGTTCGGCGCCAAGCCGCTATTCGAAAACGTGTCGGTCAAATTCGGCGCGGGCAACCGCTACGGCCTGATCGGCGCCAACGGTTGCGGCAAGTCGACCTTCATGAAAATCCTCGGTAGCGACCTTGATCCGTCCGGCGGCCAGGTCATGCTGGAACCGAACGTGCGCCTGGGTAAATTGCGCCAGGACCAGTTCGCCTACGAAGAATTCACCGTAATCGACACCGTGATCATGGGTCACGAAGAGCTGTGGAAGGTCAAGGCCGAGCGCGATCGCATCTACTCGCTGCCGGAAATGACCGAAGAAGACGGCATGGCCGTGGCCGAGCTGGAAACCGAATTCGCCGAAATGGACGGTTACACCGCGGAGTCCCGTGCTGGCGAACTGTTGCTGGGCCTGGGTATCGGCATCGAGCAGCATTTCGGCCCGATGAGCGAAGTTTCCCCAGGCTGGAAGCTGCGCGTATTGCTGGCTCAGGCGCTGTTCTCCGATCCGGAAGTGCTGTTGCTCGACGAACCGACCAACCACCTGGATATCAACACCATCCGCTGGCTGGAAAACGTTCTGACCCAGCGTTCCAGCTTGATGATCATCATCTCTCACGACCGTCACTTCCTGAACAGCGTATGCACCCACATGGCTGACCTGGATTACGGCGAGCTGCGCCTGTTC
>Ga0160454_100209_pt1 | contig 62130 bp, 36 predicted proteins | sample HID1971M_E6MG_FD_108218 | JGI IMG/M metagenome (GOLD analysis project Ga0160454, IMG submission 108218) | Enriched millipede-associated microbial communities from UW Madison campus, WI, USA - HID1971M_E6 MG | ecosystem: Host-associated > Arthropoda: Insects > Digestive system > Unclassified ...
CTGCTCAGGCTCAAACGACGAACGTTTGTAGGGAAAATCGTATAAATCAACCAAGATCAGGGATTGTATGCCTTTAAAGCGTCTTCGATGATTAATATGGATAACTTCCGATGATTATCTGGATGTATTACGGTTGTCGGTCATGTTGATCCCGGACACTGCCTCAGACGCTCCTGAAACCTTGCAACGGGTTTACCCATTCAGGTTTCAGGAGCGAGCTTTGTGGACCTCCGCAAAGGAATCGCAATAAGCTTCGGAGCTTATCTTTTAGAGCTAAATCTCAATCTCGTCAAGCCCCTCGTAAGATGCGGAGAATCCGCCCGGCAGCCTGATCTCGACAGGCACTCCCTGAAGACCCGAGGCGCGCAGGCTGAATCGGCCCGTCTCCGGTTCGATCCGCCATGCGATATGAACCGCGCCGCGAGGCGTGATCGCGCTGCCTTCAGCCCATTGAAGAGGGCCCGGCTTCGGTTCGATGAGAATGCGGGCGAACCCCGGCGCCGTCGGATTCACGCCGAGCACCTCGCACGGGAACTCAAACAGCGGCACCGCGCCCCAAGCGTGGCAATCGCTCCGCTCCGATACCGGATCCTCCAGCCATGTCGTCATATTCAGCTTAAGCTGGTCGCGCCACATGTCCCATAACGGATACGAACGATCGTATTCCCCCGCGACGGACAAAGCTCTGAAGTAGAAGAACGCCATCGCGTAGGACACCGGAAGCAGCGAGCGGTCCTCCGCAAGCGCGACGGCCAATCGCCGCGCTTCTTCGCCTTGTACGGCGCCGGACAGAATCGCCCATACCTGCGCGTGCTGGCTGTATTCTTCTATGCCCGGTCCGTCCTGAAACAGCTTCCGCTCCTCGGAATAAGCATGCCGTCCGACGGCAGAGATCGTGCGGTTAGCCCGTTCCCGATATTCCGTCGCCGTGTCCCGTCTGCCGGTGCGCTCGTTGATATCGGCCGCTTTATTCAGCGCGTCGGCGTACATCAGATTGTATACGGTAAGCGGCACGCGCCGCCCCGGCACGGGAGCGCCGCGAGCGGATTGCCACTCGTGCACCCAATCGACGAAGGACCAGTAGCCTTGCGGCATCGGACCGACGAGTCCGTCCTCGCCTATGCGGCGCTCGAACCAATCGAGCACGGCATCGATGGTCGGGCGGTACCGCTTAAGCAGCTCGACATCGTCCCAATAAACGTAATGATCGTGCACGATCATGATCCAGAACAAGGCGAAGCCCGGTATGACTTGCGGCAGCATAGCCGGCGATCGGCTTAGCAGCATGCCGCTCGGAAGAATCGAGCTATGCAGATCGAAGATTGCTTTGCGGGCCAGCCGGTCGTCCCCGCTGATCAAATACGTGAACCAGATTTGCAGTCGCGTATCCATGCTATACTGCAATTGCTCGTAATACGGGCAGTCCATATACGTCTCGTACATACAGCGCTGGAGCGTGCGAACGCTGATGTCCCACAGCGGCGTAAACGTAGGATCGGAGCTGTTGAATGAAGCTTTGACCTCCAGCGGGTAACCCGTCTCCCTGTAGTCCGCCGAGCAAAAGATCAGCGGCTCATCGCCTACGGTAATTTCCAGCCGGACGAAGCGAAACGTCCGATAATGAAACGTTTCGTAGACTTCCTTCTGCGGATCCGCCGCTCCGGCTACCCGGTACGATTCCCGATAGCCTTGGATGATCTTCCCCTCCGGGTCGTCCCGGACTCCCTTTTTCCCTTCCGGCGTCGCATAGGACTCGGCGCAAATGAAAACAATCTCGCTGCCGCGGCCGCCCTGAGCAATCAATCGCAGAAATCCCGTCGTCAGCTCGCCTGCGCCCAGCTCGACGTTCAGCTTCGTTCCTGCCGGCAGCCGCAGCGGTTCGTCGCCCGATAACCAAGCTTGAAGCTGCTGCTCGCAGAGTTCAAGCTCCCCTCCATCGAAACGCATAAGTCGGACGAACGACCGTTCTTGCTCGTACGGCATCGGAATCGTACGCGCGGCAAGCTGCCAAGGCGTAAGCGCCCCGTACAAAGGATCTGCTACCCGGCTGATCTTTACCGCTGCAGGCCATTCCGAATCGTCGAACGCCTCGGACGTCCAGCCGTGTTCCAACTGAAAACCGTCTACCGCTTCCCCACCGCCGACGCATGTATGGGTTTCCGGCAACAGCGATAGCGCCAGATCGGGTCGACATAGCCAATGTCCGCCGCCCAAGGTGGATAAATCCTCCACTTCGCTCCCGTCTTCCGCCATCAGCTCTCCCTGTAGAAGAAACGCTCCGTTAGGGCTGCTAATTACAGAATCCGGGTGCGGCGAGCCCTTTCCGTAATGCAGCACTTTAGCGGCCAGTACGTTGCGGCCCGGCTTCAGCCTGCCTGTCAGTTCGACGCTTTCGTAATAATGCGTCCCTGCCGCCCCTCTGCAAGGACCTACGCTGACGGGCTCCCCATTCAGATACAACCGGTACCTGCTATCGGCCGATACGTCAACGGACAGCCGAACGGCCGTGTCTTCGGGCACGTCGAACGATCTCCGAAAATAGACGAGACGATAAGGTTTGCCGTCTTTAGGCGTCTGCTCCTCATCCAGCCATATCCACTCCGCGCTCCATACTTTTTCTTCCTCCATCTTTAGTAAGCCTCCTCAACAGCCTTTTATGCAAGCGCTTCAATTAATACCGTCGGCGAATATCGCTTATGCGTTCGGTTTCCCGCACACATGCGCGCTATTCCCCGGATTGGGCAAGCTGGCTTTCCATTCGGTATTCCTTCGGAGTCATTCCGGTTAGCCGCTTAAACACTTTAATGAAATAAGCCGCATCCCGAAAACCGACAACCGCGCCGATCTCCGCGACGGTATCCCCGTATCGGACCAGCAGTGCTTTCGCCTTCTCAATCCTTAGAGCGTGAACGAAACGGACAACCGATTCGCCTGTCGCCTGCCGGAAGGACCGGGTCAATTGACGTTCGCTGCAGCAAGCCAGCTTGGCGAGATGGGAGATCTCGATGTCCGTTTGATAACGGCGTTCAACATAACCGACGACCCTGCGGATATACTCGTTCGCGCCCGAATGAACGCCCCGATTTCGCACTGTCCCCAGGCTTTCCGCATAACATCGGCTTAAACGCACGATCAACTCGTTGAACGAAAGCCTGATCAACGCCTGATAGCCAAGCCGTCTCGCACCGAATTCGTTCTCGATTTTTCCGACGATCTGCTCGATCTCCCCGGCACCGCGAAAGCCTAATTTCAGATTGGACGCGAATCTGGCCGGTTCCTTCAAGTATGGCTGGACATAGAAAAAATCGAGAAGCTGCGACTGTCCCGGAGCATGCAGATAGGAATCGTCGACGAACTCCGGCGCGAACAGCAGATTCACGATCTCCAGCCGTTCGTCGTGAGCGAGCTCGTACGTATGCTCCTCTCCTTGATTCACGATCAGAATATCGCCGGAAGAGATTTCGTATCGTTGCTCGCCGAATACCGCCGAACGAATACGATGCTTGGCCGTTCCGCCGACGACGTACACCAGCTCCACGAATTCATGCGCGTGGAGCTGCAGCTGCGTGAAACGATCGTGCACGTTGCGCTCGATATGAAACGGAAACGACGGATCGATGCCGTATACGGCTGATCGGAATAAAGGCAAGTTTTCGTTCATCCGGCTCCCTCCCCGTCCTTTCGCTAAATCCAGTATAGCAAACGACGAATCCAAAAAAATAAAACAATCCGGACATTCGATAGAGGTATCCGGACATTTTACAAAAGGCGAATACGTCGAACGGGGCGGAGACCGGGAAAAATCGCTTTTCGATCAGTAAACCAACTCCCGAAAATTCCGCACCCGATGCAGCGTGATCAGATTTCCGTTATGCGCACACGCGGCTTGACCGTCTCCCGAGCGGCTCAGCACGAGCAAGTCGTCGCCGAGGATCGCCATACTGCCGTAGTGCCGCGCCTCTCTATCTGATTCCGTCTTGGCCACCAAGCCCGCAAAGCACCAGTCGAAGCCGTTTTTCGAAAAGTGGAGCTGCAGCCGATTTCTTTCATTATTCGACAGGTTGAACCTGCCGGGAGGAAGCCGCTCCGCCTTCGTCATACTGTCCGTCGCTTGGGTGCTGAGCAGCCAATACAAACGGGTTGCTTCATCATAAAGAATGTGAAATTTCATTTGCCCGCCGGGACACGGAACGAAGGCCATCTTTCGCCCCGATGGCGCCCGCTCCAGCATCGTCGCGATGCTTCCGTCCGGCTGCTCGACCGCTTTGGCAATCGCCGCGAAGCCTGTGCCTCCTGTGTGCGCCCTCATCCACAGATGAAAGGTGGAGCCCGTCGGATCGCAGAAATAATGGTTTTCATCGACGAATTGTACGACGTTCGTCTCCAGCCACCCCATTCGAAAACATACCCGACCAGGTGCGAGCTCGTTCGACGAGCCCCGTTCGACCGGGTAGAACGGAACGCCGAAATAATCCAGCTCCTCCTCGGGAATGACTTGCTCGAACGCAAGCTCCGAAGCGAACGTCCAGCTCTCCCTGCGGGTTAGGTCATTATCCTCCCTGCCGCGGAGCAGCACCGGAGCCATGACGCTGACCGGCCAGCCTACCCGCTCAGGGCTTGTAATCCGCTCCATGACCAGGTATACGTTCCCCTTCGAATAATGCACGTTGGACGGCGCTTGGTGCCAGGTCTGCCCTTCGGTCAACGCCTGCGGCTCGCTCCAGGTTTCGCCCCCGTCGTCGGATCTCATAATCATCAGATCGCGGCAGTGGCCGAGGATGTATACGGAAGCTCCCGCGACGAACGGCCGTGCATGCATAAACGGAAAATCGACGCGATGCGTCCACGTCCCTCCGCCGTCGTCCGAGGTCAGCGCTTTGCCGAACCACAGCCAGCCGCCTTCGATAACCCGCTTCGGTCCCTCCACGTTCGGCATTCCGGGACCTCCAAGGTCCAATGTGGCAAGCAAGCGTCCTCCGGGAAGGACGGCGATGCCCGGGCTATACGCATACACGCCCCTCGGATCGGGCGATTCGTACACCGTCGCGTAATCGGCGGCAAGCTCTTGAATTCGCTGCTTATTCAATGAATCTCTCTCCCTTCAAAAAGAAGGCGCACGCATCTCCCGCGAAAGAAGATGCATGCGCCTCATCAAATTATTCGGTGACGTTCTGGAGCCAATCGGTTTGCCGAATTGCCTCCCCCTCTACGCCGTGCTTACTCCGCATACACCTCGATTTCGTTTACCCGGAGGTATTCCGGCTGGTTCGCCGGCCCGCTCGTGCCGAGAACTCGCAGCTTCGAGCCGGTTACCGCCGCAAACGTATGCGTCCGGTGATCGAACGTATTGCCCGTGATTGCCGGCAAACAATCGACCCATGCCGAGCCGTTCCAGTATTGAATCTGATAATCCTTAATGGCATAGCCTGATGTCGTGTACAGCTCGACCCGGCTGAAAGTTTTCGCTGCACCGAAGTCCAGTTGCACCCATTGCGGCAGCGCGGTTCCGTCGGTCGCCCAGCCGCTCCAATCCGTCGTGGCGGCTCCGTCGTTAACCTTCTCAGCGGCATAGCCGTTAGCCGTATCGGTGTTCGACGCCGACGCCGCGGCGCCCTTGGCGAAGTTGACCATGGAAGCCGTATTCAGCTTAACTTGGCTTAGCTGCGGACTGTAGGAAAGCGTTCCTCCCGTCGGAAACTCCACCTTCACGAACTGAGTTCCCGTCGGAAGCTTGCCCAGCGTATAGACGCGCTTCGTCCAGGCGCCCTCGTTGATCGGCGAATCCGCATAGTGCCAGCCCGTCTGCTCCTCCCATGTTACCCCGTCCGGCGCAGCGTAGAACTTAAAGTTGCGGATGCCCGGCTCGTTATCTGTCGCGTACAACGCTGTCAATTGAAGGTCCGTCGCTTCGCTGCGATAGATCGCATACTCCGGAGTCGACCCCGTCGAGGTTCGCATCGCCCGGCTGGAATCGCCCAGCGCAGCCCCGTGCGCCGTATCGAAAACCAAACCGGAGCTGTGCGCGCTCGCCTTCGTCCAATCGTTCATTTCGTCGATGATCGGCGCCGAATTCCACGGGACGTCGGAGATTTGCGCCTGCCCGATCTGCGGGCTGTACGCCACCGCTCCCCCGGTCGGGAACTCGATCTTTACGTAGTTCGTATTGTCCGCAAGCTTCGTAAGCGTATAGACCCGCTTCGTCCAGTACCCTTCGTTAATCGGAGAATCCGCATAGCCCCATCCGTCATGCTCCGTCCAATTAGATCCGTCCGACGATGCGTAGAACTTGAAATTGCGAATCACAGACTCCTCGTCGGTCGCGAACAATCCGGTCAGCTTAAACCGAGTCGCGCCGTCCAAGCGATAAATAATAGACTGCGGTGTAGTTCCGTTATTCGTCCGCATCGCCCGGCTGCGATCTCCGAGAGCGGAGGCGTTCGCCTTGTCGAGCACAAGCCCGGAAGTGTGCGACTCAGCCTTGCTCCAGTCGTCCAGCTCGTCGACGATCGTCGTCCCCGCGCTGCGAGCGTTCGTAATCTCGTAGAACACAACGCCATGATGGTCGAGTTCAGGCGTAAGCGTTAGTTGATTGCCGACGAGCGGTACGGTCGTCGTGACCGGCGTCAGCGTCGCCAACGCTTTGTAATCCGCTTCCCGCGAATACCAGTAATCCCGGTCTGCGGTGTTTTTCAAGCTTTTCGGCACTTCCATCGTGTACTTGGACCAGGAATACGCCGAATCCGGAATTCCCCGGTTCGCTTTGTCGTTCCACCAGGTCGGCCAGAAGTTGCCGTGCGTATCGTCTACGATCCACTTCTTCACTGTAACCGTATTGCCCGCTACGGGAGCGATATTGCGAAGCGTAACTGCGGGAGTCTCCGCAGTCGTACGGCTCATATCGTTATTGTGATTATAGATCATGAGATGAACCGTATCGGTCGAGGCGTTGTAGCCCGCCACGCCGTTCACTTCATTGCTCGGATCGGCCGTCGCTCCCGAGAAGCCGCCGTCCAGCCGCTTATCTCCAACCATGCGGTAGCCGAGATTGGCAATATGCGTCGAGACGGCGGGCACGCCGCCCCAGATCGCTTCCGTACTCAGTCCCCAAGCGGAAAACCAATCGATGTTCCAGTCGAGCATCGTCCTGAACTGCTTGGCGTCGGAAGACCCCTGAAAGCTGTGGGCGACGATCCGCGAATACAGCGCCTTGGAATCGGAGCCGGAGTTGATGCGGCCTTCGTCGATGCCGTACTTCAGATTCCCCAGCCCGTTGGCGACGGCGCGCTTGCGCAGCGTCTCGATCGTATCGACGAAGCTTTTGCCGTTCGGCATCCGGACTCCCGGCTTCAAATCGTAGAACGATGCGGTCAAAAAGTCGATCTGCGTTCCAGGCAGCCCCGTCTTATAATTGGTGCCATTCGGGCCGACTCCCGCGACGTGATCGATGAAAGCCAGCTCGTCCCATAATCCTTCGGTTACGGTCATGCTATGGGCTCCGACCGTTAAGTTGGACGCCCCGATCGCGTCTTCCAGCGCCGCTACCGTATAATCGTAAATTTTGAAAAAGGCTGTCTGGGTGGATGCGGGACTTACGCCGTCGTCGAACCATTCCGGGTTCTCGTATTCGGTAAAGACGCCCCATGTCCAGGTTTTCACTTCCGCAAGCCCGAACTCCGCAACAAGCGCATCGGCCAACGCTTTAATGTAAGCGTAGTACTGATCGTAGTCGCTCGGAGGCTTGAGATTCGCTTCCATAACGCCTACCTCCGGGTCGTCGGACAGCTTCATCGGAATGTTGCCGGTTTTGATGTGCGGCTTCAACCCTTGATCCACGACGTGATGAAGCGCTCCGATCAGCCGGGAGAAGTCGTAATCCGTCAGCGTCGTGCGGTCGGAAGGATCGGCGAACAGGTCGCGGTTGGCGCTGCAGCCGGGGAAACCGACATAGCAGCCTCCGGTTGCCGTCATGAACTGAACGTTCTTGACGAACGGATAGTTGGTCGCGAACGTATTCGCGGGTTTGCCCGCCGCTTTTGTCGTCCAATCGATCTCGTAGTCCCAAGCGTTAATATCGGAAAAGGCATTATGAATCGTACGGCCTTGAGCGGTCAGATCAAACGACAGCTTGGGGCCTGAAGCCGCGAAGCTCGACTCGGCCGGAATCAGCAGCAGCGAACCGGATAACGCGAGTGCACAGCCCAATGAAGCCATCCTTTTTCCCATCCCAGACGTCCCCTTTCGCTAGGGCGTGTATGCCCTAGGTCCGATTATTGTTGTTTCAGAAGCTCGAAGATTGGCGCAAGCTCTTGCTGCTGCTCGACCGCTTTGTAATGCCAGTAAGCGAAAATATCGTCGACCTTGAAGTCGTCCAGCCCGGCGATGAAATTGTTTTGCAGCTTCTCGAACTCGGCGTCGTCCTTGGCGAGGATGAGATTAAAAATATTTTTGAACGTATAGTTCTGCAGATTGGTTCCTTGCGTCTTCAAGTTCTCGGGCAGCTCTCCGAGACGGTACAGCGCATTCTCCTGATACACTTTGACTTTGGACGAATAGAGATCGAACAGGCTGTCGGCCTTGTAGTGCTCCAGCATGTCTTGGTGAACCGGCTTCAGCTGACGGCTGACCGCCTTATCCGACCATTCGAACAGATTAACCGGCACTCCCGTCTTCGGATCGACCGTTCCGCTGCCGAAGCCGACGAAGTGGTAATACATTAGCGCGCCCGTCCGCTTGTTGAAGGCCAGATCGCTGGAGCTTTGCTGCAAATAGTCGTCGGTCGGAACGGGCTTGCCGTTCTCCATGTTCCAGTTCTCGCCTTCCGGGCCGTTCCAGACCGTGCGGGCGTTCTCATAAGAAGAAAGCCAATTGAGCAGCTGCATTGCTTTCTCCGGGTTCTTCGCGTTCTTCGAAATCGCGAACGTCCGTCCTCCGGAGGCCAAGTTGTTGATCAGCATGAATGCGTCGGTGTTCATCGGCGGCAGCGCCACCATGCCTTTCTCCGGCATTCCCGCCTTCTCGTAGTGGCTGTTGATATCGGTGACGAGCCAGCCCGGCACGTTGTACAGATAACGGCCCGACTTTACTTTTTCCTCGTATTTGTCGGACTTCTGCGTGAACGACTCCGGATCGAGAATGCCCATCTGATTCGCTTTGTTATAGAACTTCAGAGAACGCCAGAACATGCCGTTCTTGTCCTTCAGGTCGTTGTTCGGGGAAATCTCGTTCGTCGCCAGATCGTAATAGACGGTCCGGTCGCTCGTCAGATAGCCTTTGCCCTCCGTGAAGGACAGCGTGTAGGTGATCGGCCAGTCGCCCCAGCCCAGACCGTCCGCGAACCAGCCGCCGATCGCGTACACCTTCTGCCCGTCTTTGTTTTTTGGCTCCAGCTTTTGCATCTCGGCCAGCACGTTAAGCAGGTCCGTATCGAAGTTCTCCAGCTTTGGATAGCCGAGCTGCTTGTAGAGATCCCAGCGAATAAAGTTCGCGCCGAGCGGCTGAGTGCCTGCGGTCGTCGCCCCTCTCAGCATGCCGATCGTGTACAGCTTGCCGTCCGGGCTTAACGTCTTCTTATGCAGCTCGATCATCGCCTTGCCGCTCGGATCGGAGGTGATATTATCGCCGTACTGGGCCAGCAGATCGTCTAGCTCGTACAATTGATTGGCTTTGACCATCATCGGAATTTGCTTGGCCGGGTCCGGAACCCAGAACAGGTCCGGCAGATCGTTGCTCGCGATCATCGCGTTGAGCTTCTCGCCGAAATCGGCTCCGACCGCCGTCATGTCCATCTGAATGCCGAGCTCTTTCTCGATCGTTTTCGCGACCGGATTTTGCATAACCCCGTTCGGCTCCGCCGCCGCGATGCTGGCGGCCACCTTGATCTTGACGACCTCCTGCTGCTTCTCTTCTCCTGCGGAGGCCGATGCCCCGGCCTCGCCGGAGCCGGAGCTGCCGCCGCTATTGCCGTTGCCGTTCGAGCAGCCGAACAAGAGCGTTAGCGCAAGCGCCGCTGCGACTCCCTTTGTCACCTTTGTTCTCATTCCAATACCCCTCTCATTCTAGTAGTTTATATGAAAACTCCCGCGAAGAGCCGGAGATTTTCAGCTTAGCCTTTGATCGCGCCCAGCATAATGCCTTTGACGAAGTATTTCTGCATGAACGGATAGATCAGCATGACGGGAATGACCGTAATGACCGTGATCGCGTACCGGATCGACATCGGCGTCACCCGGCCCGTGCTTGCCAGGTCGGCGCCCAGCATCGTACCGGAAGCGCTTGTCCTCATGATATCCGCCATATTCGATTTGAGATTCGTATACAGCAAATATTGCAACGTATTCAAGCTGCTGTCCGTCACGAGGTAGAAATTGTCCGCCCAGGAATTCCACTGCCCGACGGCGGTGAAGACGGCGATACAGGCGATAATCGGCAGCGACAGCGGGAGGATGATCTTGAAGAAAATCGTCAGAATACCCGCTCCGTCGATCTGAGCCGATTCCTCCAGCGTAGAAGGAAGCGATTCGATGTACGTTTTCACCAGGATAATGAAGAAGGCGGACACCGCTCCGGGCAGAACGTACAATAGAAAATTGTTTTTCAAATACAGCGTCTTCATCAGCATGTACCAGGGAATCAGCCCCGAGCTGAAAAACATCGTAATGATGATCAGCCGATAGATGAAGCTGCGGAACGGCAGCTCTTTCTTGGTGACCATGTAGCCGACAAAGGCGCTGCAAAACACGGTAACGATCGTGCCGACGACCGTCCGCGCCACGGAAATGAAGATGCTCTGGAAGATCGTCGGAATCTGCATCAATTGTTCATAGGAGGACAGGGTAATCTCCCTCGGAAAAAAATAGACGCCCTTGGCGCTCTCCGTCGGATGGCTAAGCGAATTGATGATGATAAAGTAAAATGGGTAGACGCACAGGAACGCAAAGATCAGAAGCGTACCCGAGTTGGCGAATTGGAATAGATATTCTCTCCAGCTCTTGTTCATGGGGCGGTATTCTCCTTTCGCTGGAACTCCCTCATATGATGCTTTGCTTGCGAATCGCTTTGGACAGCCAGTTGGCGGACAGCAGCAGGACGATGCTCACGATGGACTTGAACACCCCGATTGCAGTCGAGAACGCATACTCGGCCCGAGCGATTCCGAGCGTGTAAATATACGTGTCGAGCACTTCCAGCTTGTCGATGTTCAGCGGATTCTGGAAGACGTAGTACTGCTCGAAGCCGTTGCTCAGTATGCCCGAGATGGCCAGCAGCAGCAGGACGAAATAAGTCGGCATCAGACTGGGAACGGTAATGTACCAGATTTTCTGAAACCGTCCCGCTCCGTCGATATCGGCGGCTTGATACAGCTCCTGGTCGATGCCCGCGATGGCGGCCAAATAAATGATCGCTCCCCATCCCGTTCCTTTCCAGGTTGCAACCATCAGCTGGAAAAACCAGGCGTAGCCGTCGCTGCCGAGAATGTTCGTCCCGGTCTCGATCAGCCCCATGTCCATCAGCAGCTTGTTGACGACCCCGTCCTCCAGCGAGAAGAACGTAAAGAAAATCGCATACACGAGCACCCAGGAAATAAAATGGGGAATCGCCGTCACCGTCTGGATCCATTTGGACAGCCACTTTCCGCGAACCTCCGCCAGCGCAATTGCAAAAATCATCGGAAGCGGAGAGGTCAGAAGGCCCAGCAAGCTCATGACGAGCGTGTTGCGCATGACGATCGCGAAATCGTTGCCTCCCTCGAAAATGATCCGGAAGTACTTAAAGCCGACGAAATGCTGCTCCATCAGCGGAACTCCCGGGCTGTAATCGACAAAGGCATACGACCAGCCGAACAGCGGCAAATAATTAAATACGAATACGAGTGCGACGAAGGGGAGTATGAGCAGCAGCATGCCCGCTCTCTGTGTCTTGTTCATCCTAGGCGCTCCTTTCTATAGTTCACATCATAGGGCACGCCCGAATGCGCTCTCAATTGTAAAGATTGCAAATCTGTAATAAAAACTATAGATAGGCGCGATCCACGGCAGGAATCGGGCTCTCTTCGTCAAATTTCTACTGCCTAGAAGCCGACTTCACGACAGACACGAAGGGTGGGACAAACGATGCGCGCTTTCTTTTACAATTACATTCGGAATCGATTTTTCAATAAGCTGCTGCTCCTCTATTCCGTCATTATCCTCCTCACCGTCAGCGCTCTTATTTTTATCATTGTTACGAATATTACCGGCCTGCTGAAGGAGCAGGCGATCACCTATAACAAGCAGGTGCTTCAACTCGTCGGAGACTACTTCCACGAACAGAATCGCAACCTGAAAAATCGAATGACGAGTCTGTACACCTTTAACGATCCGGACAAGAAGGATTCGGTCTACGAAGCGTTCGCCGACATCAGCCACGGAGCGGCTCCGGGCGAGATGACGGGCAATCTGCGCGAGAAAGCCGCCTACGTCAATCGTTATATGATGGATACCGTTCTCTCCAGCGATACGAACATTCTGGATATGGTGATGATGAATCGGACCTTCGACTACGAGATGAGCGCGACGAGGTATTCGGCGGGAACGAAGCTGAGCGACTATGTCGAGCACGTTCGCCAAGCTTTGACGGATAGAACCCCCGCCGACATCAACGCCCGAAAAACGTACATTCTTCCCGCGTTCGACGGCTCTCGCGGAAGCGATCCGCTCACCGTCTATGCCGTCTATGACTACATTCGCTTCCCGAACGATCCTTCCGGCTTTTCCGGGTACATGCTGCTGACCTACGATACGGAATCGTTCCGGCGCGCCTATGAGCCCTATCGCAAGTATTTGATCGGAACGCAGCTCGTGCTAACGACGGAGGGAGAGGTAGTCTACGATTCATCTGGAAAATATTACAAGAAGCCGTTTCCTTATTGGGACCTCGTGCAGGAATCGTCGGACAGCCGCATCATCGACGGCCGCGAATCGATCGTTAACGTCAACAAGGACGACGAATTCGGCTTCGTCACCGTCGGGATCATTCCGCTGGGCGAGGTCAATCAAGGCATTAGCTACATTACGCGGATGGTGCTGATCGCCGCTTCGATCTGCCTTCTGGTCACCATTGTGCTGACGGTTCTCAGCACGAGACATTTTTCCAGGCGACTGAAGGACGTTCTGTACAGAATCAAGGAAATCCGCAAAGGCAATCTGACCGCCATACCGGTTAAGGAACACCACGACGAAGTAGGCATCATCTCCAGGAACCTGAATCAGATGAGCGAGCAGCTGGACGATTACATTAAACGCGAGTTCGTGCTGGAGCTGCGCCGAAAGGATTCGGAGCTGAAGCAGAAAACCGCCGAGCTGTACGCCCTGCAATCGCAGATCAATCCGCATTTTCTATACAACACGCTGGAAGCGATCCGGATGAAGGCGCTAAAATCGGGAGATACGGAAGTCGGGCAGATGATCAAAATTTTGGCCAAGCTGTTCCGCAGCAGCATTAAAGAAGAGATGATCGTCACGGTGCGCGAGGAGATGAACTACTGTCAGTCCTTGCTGGAGCTGTACTACATCCGTTTCCAGGGCCGGCTCGAAATCGAATTCGACGTGGAGGACGGCATTCTCGATTTCGGCGTGTTCCGCCATATGCTGCAGCCGATTATCGAAAATTCGATCGCGCACGGAATCGATCTGGGCAAAACGAGAAATCTCATTACCGTACGCGGACGACGAGCCGGCGACTCCATCGTCATTTCCGTGACGGATAACGGGGAAGGCATCGACGAGGCCCGGCTGGCCTCCATTGCCGAGCAGCTCCGCCAACCGCTAGTTTACGGCTCCGGAAGCATTGGCCTGCTCAATGTTGAAGCGAGAATCAAACTGATCTTTGGAGACGAGTGCGGCATACACATCATGAGCGAAAAGGGTCGGGGAACCGAAGTCCAGGTAACCGTTCTGGCCCGTTCGAAGGAGGCGCTTCGAGATTATGTACAAGGTTTTGATCGTGGATGACGAGCCGCTTATTCTGGACGGCTTGCAATATGTGATCGATTGGGAGGAGCACGGCGCGGAGATCGTCGCCATGGCCGGCAACGGCGCCGAAGCGCTTCGCGCGCTGGAGCAGAGTTCGATTCATATCGTCGTCACCGACATTAAGATGCCGGTCATGGACGGATTGGAATTGATTCGCCAGACAAAAAGCCGAGGCTTAAACGTCAAGTTTATCGTGCTCAGCGGCTACGACGAATTCGAGCTTGTGAAGAAGGCCGTCGTGTACGGCGTGGAAAACTATTTGCTCAAGCCGCTTGAAGAGGAAGAGCTGTCCAGCACCTTGCTGAATACGATCGAAAAGCTGGATCACGAAATCCAGCTCTCGATTCACCACCGGCAGAACTACAGTATCGTCAAGGAGAACATCCTATTCCGTTGGGTCGCGGGCCGCATCGGGCACGACGAGTTGACCAGCCGCGCGGAATTTCTCGGGATCGACCTCTCCTTCGAGCACTACCGAATTGCAAGAGTGATTCAGGAGGGGCCGCCTCGGGATGGGGAAGGTTCGTCCGGCCTGCTTGCTTCGGCCATTCTGAACGTCTGCGAGGAGACGATGAACGGGTTCGCGGGCTGCATTGCATTTCGGAGCTTGCATGGAGAGCCGATTCTCCTGTTCGGGTGGAACGGCGAAGAAAGCATGAACGGAGACGAGCTGGAGGAGATGCTGGAAGAAAGGCTGGCAGCTTGCTCCTCCAATGTGAAGCGTTATTTGAAGCTGGACGTCTCCATCGTGCTCGGCCCGGTCGTAAGCGGCTACGGATCCGTAGCCGCGAGCTACAGAGAGACGTTCCGGACAGAAGAGGCTTCCGGAAGCGTAAGAACCGGCGACACGGAGGCCGCTCACCCGACGGTCTTGAAGCTGATCGAGTACATCGATCGAAACTATGCAGAGGAGATGTCCCTTAAGACGCTCTCCGACATCTTCAACCTTAACGCCGCCTATCTCGGCCAGCTTTTCCGCAAGACGACGGGGGACATGTTCTCCGTCTATCTCAATCGCATACGCATCGAGAAATCGAAGCGACTGCTGGAAGAGTCCCATCTGAAAATGGGAGAAATCGCCGCTGCGGTCGGCTTCAGCAACGTTCAATATTTCTCGAACGTCTTTCATAAGCTAGTAGGCATCTATCCGACCGATTACAAAAGAAAAATCGCCTCGGCGGAATAAGAAGCTGCGGCGGCTGCCACAGCTATGCCGAGACGATTGTGTAGTGGGGAGAATGAGCAGAGCTTAAATCAAGCCGGCTTGTTTGAGCAGACGTTTGACAATAACCGCAACCTCAGCTCTTGTGATATTCGCTTTTGGTGCGAGCGCCGATTCGCTTCTGCCCGATATCAATCCGGATTTTACGCTGCTTGCAATACCGCTTCTGGCCCAAGCCGATGCATCGGCCGCATCCGTATAGGAACGCAGCGTCTCTTCAGCCGCTTCGGCAGTCAGGGTTGCCGCTCCGGGTCCGTTTGTAATTTTCATCGCTTTAGCAAGGATAGCCATCGCTTGTTCGCGTGAAATCTTGTCATTCGGCCGGAAAGTCCCGTCTTCGAATCCGTCGATCAAGCTATAGGCATACGCCGTTTGAACGGCGTCGCTGTACCAGTCGGCGGATTTCACGTCGGAGAACGCTTCCCGGTCGTTTTCAAGCTTTAATCCGAGCCCGCGCACGATAATCGCCGCAAATTCCGCACGCGTAATATCGACATCAGGACTGAACCGTCCGTTTCCTGAACCGTCGATCACCATCCGCGAGCCCATATCGTTAACATCCTCTTTCGCCCAATGGTTCGCCATATCGGCAAATTCAAGAGGATGCCATACAACAGTGTAAATACTGTTCGTCAGACTATGGATATGCGCGATATAGTTCCCATCGACAACTTCAATTCGGGTCGGGACATGGCGTACCGTTCCATCCGGTTCAATCACGACTCCCGTCGTCATTCTGCTCGCATTTGTACCTTTCGGCAAAGTGATCGTTCGTTCAATGTAAGTATTGAACTTCGATATTTCCTCAATCTTGCCCGCATGCGAAGCTCTTATCGTGAAACTCGCAGGAGGAGCGGCAACCGTAAACGATCCTTTCTTAGCGGCACTTTCCAGCAGCTGCGTCATTTCCTTTGTCGGAGCCGCTATCTCGATCTGTACAACAATGTCGTGCAGGTTAATCGAATTGCCGTACTGTTTAACCAGGTCATCGATGTTAAATTGCTGTGCAGGCAGCTTATACGTAGCTCGCTTTGTTTTTAACTCTATTACTGCTTGCATTTGCTCCAGAGTCTTAATGATTTGCCCGTTCAGTTCTCCGATCAGAACGTCGGATTCCGTATTCATCGGAATCGTGAGCACTGCTCGCGGCCCTTCTCCCGCAAGCATTTTTTCCAGTCCGCGCTCATCGATCGTAAGCGTTGCGACGGACCGGCCGTTTTGTCGGCTGGTTGTCAACTTGCCGAGCTTAAACGCTTTGCCGTTAATCAAAACGTCCGTATAGAGATCGGGTTCATTTTCTTTGGTAGCCTCGGGCGTATTTTCCGTAGTGCCTCCGGATGTACTTTCCGTATAAATCACAAGGGTTAACTCGGCCTGAACCTCGCTTTCGTTCCCGGCAAGATCGGTTGCGTCAACGGTGATTGTGTACGTTCCATTAGACAAGTTATTTACCGGCCTGAACTGCCACTCGCCGTTACTGTCCGCTTGCACATGGCTTTCGTCGCCATTGATTGTAATCGTAACCGTACTTCCCGGCTCAGCCGTTCCTTTAATCTCCGGACGTTTGTCGGTCGTTCGCGTTTGGTTGCCCGGACTTGAAATAACCGGTACCGGAGGCGTTTTGTCGAAAACAACAGCGCTTGCATCTGTCGTCTCGACGACCGCTGTCCCTGCATTTCCCGCCAGATCGCCAAACGCAATCCGCAGAGGAATCGCGCCTTCCGCCTCGGCGCCGGTCAGCCGATAGACTGCCGTGTATACGCCCGCAGCTTCCGTTAGGGAGGCAGCCTGATCCGCAATTGTCACCGTCGGCGAATTCGCCAGCGTTTCGTTCGCGCTGAAGGTTACCTTTACCGTATTCCCAACCTTCGCGAGTGAAGGCGACGTATTGTCGCTGGAGATACTCACCGATGTTAGTACGGGCGCAGTAGTGTCGTAGACGGTGCTGTAAGGCGTCGCAACCGCTAAGTTAGCGTTGCCCGCCGCATCGATTGCCACGCCGGCCGCAACGCTTACCGTTACCGGCCCATCTGACGCTGGCGTAATTTCTGCCGTATAGGTCACATTGTCCGAAGTAGCCAGGTTGCTTGCGTTTCCGTTCGTTACTGAAATGTCGCCTAGCACAAAACCGGTGACCGCTTCGCTGAAGGTGAACGTCGCCTCGAACGGAGACTGGTTGGTCGGATTCGCTGCCGACGAAGTAATGCTTAACGTTGGCGCCGTAGCGTCGTAGACAGTGCTGAACGAGGTCAACGCCGCTGTGCCGGGGTTGCTTGCCACATCGTTTACCATGCCCGCCGCCATATCAACCGTTACCGTTCCGTCAATCGTCGGATGAATGACCGCTGTGTACGTCAAGCCATCCGCCGATTGCAGTTGGCTGGCTGTCCCGTTCGTTACCGCAATATCATCGGCCGAAAAGTTTTGCGGCGGCTCGTCAAAAGCGAGCGTAACGATGAACGACGACTGATTCGTCGGATTGGCGGCCGACGAGGAGATATTCACCTTCGGTCCAGTCGTATCATAGATAAAGACATAGGGTGTTGCTGCCGTATTCCCATGACCGTAATTGTCCTGCGCCGCGTTGGCGGCAATATCGATTGTAACCGGACCTTCTGCTGCCGCAGTAACGTCCGCCGTGTACAGTATACCGCCTATTTCCTGAAAATTGCCGACACTGCCGTTATTGACGGAGATGCCTGCCGCCGAGAATCCCGTTACCGGCTCGCTGAATAGAATCGTAATGGAGAGGGTAGCTTGTGCAGTCGGCCTATGGATTGTCGATGACACCGTTACGGAAGGTGAGGTCACATCCGTTACGAGTACATGGGCAGTGTTGCTTTTTACACTTGACGGTTTCATACCGGGCGCGCTATTCGTCACCACTACGTAGTAGTACGAATCGTGAGCTCCGCCTGCCGGCGCCGTTAATGTACTCGTTGTCTGACCGCTCAGAAGAAAACCGCCCGACGTGCTGTTCGTCGTATTGCGATACCACTGATAGCTTAACGTTCCGCTCGTTGCGTTTGCCGCAACGCTGAGAACCGGATTCGGATCGCCCTCTTCCAGATCCTCGTCGCCTACCGGCTGTGTTGTAATCGTCGGCTCGGGCGCGATCGGCAGCGCAGTGACTTTAACATGGGCAATGTCGCTCGTTACGCTCGACGTTTTCATACTGGGCACGCTATTCGTCACCACTACGTAGTAGTACGAATCGTGAGCGCCGCCTGCCGACACCGTTAACGTACTCGTTGTCTGGCCGCCCAGAAGAAAACCGCCCAACGTGCTGTTCGTCGTATTGCGATACCACTGATAGCTTAATGATCCGCTATAGACGCTTGCCGAAACGCTGAGAATCGGATTCGGATCGCCCTCTTCCAGATCCTCGTCGCCTACCGGCTGTGTTGTAATCGTCGGCTCGGGAGCGATCGGCAGCGCGTTCACTTTTAAGTGGGCCGATCGGCTAGTTACACTGGTTACACCGTCCGAAACAACAACGTAATAGTCGGACTCAAAGGCAGATGCCGGGATCGGGATCGTTAATGTGGATTGCACTTTACCTTCCAATTGAACGGTGCTGCCTCCAGCAGACTTATACCACTGATAAGTCAAGGTGCCATCTCCTGCTGCCTCGACAGAAAACGTTTGATTCGGGGCGCCTTCTGTTACCTCAATATCCTCCGGCTCTTTAGTGATGGTCAATGTGGAAGCCGCATGCACGTTCCCTAGTGCTGAAGACAGGCTCCAAATCAAAATAAAGCATATTGCCAGTACACCGAATATCCGTTTCCTAAACGGGCTTGTACGACTAGACCCGGCGTCTGTTCCCGATGTCATAGCTTCAAACTCCCTCCCCTGTATGAACAGAAGTTTCACTCGAATTTTGACGACGATTTTATTCTACAGCAATACTTCAATCCTGACTAGAAAAAAATTCCTGTTATAAAAGTAATTGTATATCATAAACCTATAAAATTTACTAAAAATTCCACGCGTTCGGAAGGACTTAAGATGCCTGTAAATCGGTAGAAGGCAGCATCCGAACGCCATGCCATGCGTCCGAATGCTGCCTATTTCTTGCCTCTTGTTTTGGGGCTAATTAATCTTGTGCGCCGACAGCCTCATCAGAACGGTTATCGCCTCCGCTCTGGTTGTGCCGGCGGCAGGATCGAATTCGTTCGAGCCTTTGCCTTGTACAACGCCAAGCTTCTTAATGGCTGCGACTGCGCCTCTTGCCCATGCCGGAATGCTCTCGTCGTCCGTGAAGCCGGTTGCGGCATTTTTGTCGCCAGACAAACCTAACGCGTTCGCAAGCATCTTGACCATCTCGGCGCGAGTGATTTCTGCATCCGGACGGAAGCTGCCGTCCCCGTAGCCATTAATAATTCCGGCTTGTACGGCTTGCGCGATTGCTTTCTGCGCCCAAGCTCCAATCTTCGCATTATCGGTGAACGTCAACGCCGCTTCGTCGCCCGGCAGCTTGAGCATCTTCATCAGCATTACGGTAAACTCGGCGCGCGTTACGGTACGATTGGGTCTGAACGTGCCGTCCGGATAGCCTGTGACGATTCCGCCAACGAGAGCTTTTTTGATGTGTGCCTCGGCCCAATGACCGACGGTGTCGCTGAATGTCGTCGCTGGGTTCGTACCTGTTGAGGGCTCTCCTGTCGAGCCATCCGGCGACTGATTTTCGCTCGGCGTCGTTGTCGATGGAGTTGGAGTCGAGCCGCCGCTACTTCCGCCACCACCGATGGATGCGCGATTCACTGTAACGGTATAGGTCTTCGTTGTGCTATCCTGCGACGTGACGACGATCCGAATGACGCTTTTCCCGGTAGGAAGCGCCAGCCGCTCCGAAGCCGTTCCGCTGACGACGGGAAGCGGAGCTTGAAGGGTCGCTCCGTTTTGGCGGCACAGTCCGACCGTAACCCGAGAGACGGCGGCTTCGCTAATCGTCGGTGTGACAGTCAATGAGGACACCTGATTTCCTACATCCGTCTGATAGGACATCGTCTCTTCCTCAAACGGGGGCGCAAGCTTGCCGGCCGACAAGACCAAACCGATCAGCTTGCTCTGAGGCGCCGCCGGCTTGGGCCGCTCGACGATAAAACCGTCCAGAATCGCAATTTTGCCGGAAGTCGCATAGGTGCTGCGATTCACGACTTTAATCTTGTGCGTCCCGTTAGAGAGACCGTCGGCCCTGAAAATAGACTGCTGAACTAGCCGCGTCGGCCAATAGCCGTCTGCCGATCCTTGCAGCGCGCCGTCGATGTATACATCTATGGTGCCTACATCGGTAAACTTCTCCGACAGCACGACGATGCCCGTCCCTTCGAATTCGTATTCGTAATAGTCGCCTTCCTCAACGGAATAGTGGATATCGTCCATGTAATCCCCGAAAGGCCGTCCACTATCCATGCCGAAGTTCCCCGTATACGTAATCGCCGGATCGGTGTCGTTAACCAGAATCAAGTCCACGCGCGAATCCTTCACGTTTAATGTGTAGCTTGCCGATACGCCTTCGAAGTAAACGGTTAACACAGTCGTTCCCCATTTGATCGCGGTAATCGTTCCTGTCGCATCAACCGTCGCCACCGAGGGGTCGGAGCTTTCGAATTGCGCCTCCGCCGTTACCGTGCCTCGGCTGCCGTCCATATAGACGGCTTCTGCCGTTATTTGCGCCGTATCTCCCGCGTTAAGCTCTGCGGGGCTGTTCGCCACGACCGCTTTCACGCCCGCGATTCCGGCGGTTAATGTAAACTTGTCGAGCAGCATGCCGTCTCCCGTCGGCTGGCTATCGTACACAATTCGGAAGTCGTGCATTCCCGCCGATAATTTAATCCACTTGGACACGTTCTCTAAGCTTCCTTCTCCGCCTGTGTTCGGTACCCGCACCATAGTCGAATCTCCGTCCGTTTCGAATCGGAACGACTGCGCTTCGCCCGAAGCGACCCGGAATTCGAACAAGTAAAACCCGGTGTAAGGCACAAGCACATTCTCGTATCGAACGTAATCGTTGCGGTCAAACTTCCCTACGGCGGCAACCGGCTGTCCGTTATCCGAATAAGCGCCGACGACTACGCCGGTTTCTTTGCCCTCCCACTCGTATTCCTTAAGCAGATTCCACTGCATGTTGTAGTTTTCCGCTTCGATTGTCTGGCTAAAGCTGCCCTGCCGGTTAAACTTCATCCAGTTCCACACGATGCTCGAGTAGGCTTCCGTCCAGACAATCTTAAGCGAATGAGTGCCTGCCGTCAGCGGAACGATGAAATCCGCCGTCTTCATCTTCTTCACGCCCCCCGTATCGTCCAGACTCAATTCGCCTGTCGCATCGACACCGTCTACGAGCAGCTTAAACTTCAAGGGGTCTCCGTTAACCGTCGAATATCTCATCTGGAACAAATAATCGCCCGTATGCGCAACCTGTACTCCGTCATATTGAAGCCAATCTCCCGTGTCGATCACAGACACTCCGACCGTCCCATCGTCTTCCGCGGCGTCGCCCGCAAGCAGCCATGTCCCGTCTTGATCGCTTGGCAGCTCCGCTTGAATTTTGATTTCATCCGGCGTCGACAGCGTGAAGCGCATCCAGTTCAGGAAAAACCAACGGCCGTCCTCGCGGATGATTTTAATCGTGTGACGTCCCTCGCTCAGCGTGATTTGCCTTTCGACAGTCCGGTACAGGTTATAACCTCCCGTGTCCGGCACGACGACCGAGCCGAGCGCGTCCGCTCCGTCCACCTCGACGCGGAAACGGTTCCCTTCTTCCGACGAGATGCGGAATTCGACCGTGTAAGTGCCGCTAGCCGGAACGTCCACATTGCCGTATTCCGCCCAATACTCCGCCGTGTCCATATAGACAGCGCCGAATCCGCCCTCCGGAGGCGCTTCGACTCCGTAGGCTCCTCTGGAATCCGTCGTATAATTCGAAGCGGTATAATTTTCCCCTTCCACGCGGAACTGAATCAGCGGCGCGGGCGTCTCATAGGGATCTGCGGCGGAAGCCACCTCGATCTCGCCTATTTTATATCTTTTCCCGTCACCGTTCGGCATGGCCAGCTCGATCTTCGGGTTTCCTGCGGCATCGACCATGGCGATGCTCAGATCGTAAGCTCCCACCGCCAAACTCGCGGGCAAGACAAACGTAGATTCCACCTCGTTCACGTCGCCTTTAAACCACTTCCTCTGATTTAGCGACGCATCCGTCCCGCTCCAGACGACTTCGCCCGTAGACGGATTCGTAAAGTAAACCTTCAACGCGTAATTTTTCGGACTGAATCCCGCTCCGTTATTGATCCAGCTCATGGTCAATGCCAGGCTCCCACCCGGAGCGACTTTGTCGTTATAGGTAGCGCGCGGCATGACGAACCGATAGCCCGAATATCTGGCAAGCGTCGTAAACCATTCTCCGTACGCCGCCTTCATATTGTCCCATTCCGCAAAGCCGGTATTGTTGATTCCTTGCAGGTTGGTATGATAAGCTTCGATCGCGTTTTTCACGACCAAACGCGGATTGTTGAGCATAATGCTGCTGTCCCAGCCCGCGCCCTCGGACACTTGAATATGATCTCTGCGCAGCAGTCGGTTGTTCCATGTGCTTTGACTCCTCGGATCGTAGTTCATCCAAGCAAAAGCGCTGTTCACGGTGTCCGAACGGAACCCCCAGCCTTCGTTGGCCGCCGCATGCTCGAAGCCGAACGCTCGATAGCGCTTCTGCTGCGTATCGGCGTCAGAGTCGGACAGGATCACGTTTGCGCCGGGATTCGGCATCATCACCATCGTGTGGGAGAAAGCATTTTTGTAAATATCGATGATCGCTTCCAAAGTGCTTTGGCGAGTTGCGTTGTCCGGCCAAGGAAAGTTCTGTGCATCGTCCCATCCCGACCATTCGCCGAACAGAGAGAACGCCCTCAAGTCAACCCAAGCCATACCGGGATTGGTATCGTAACGGGCCCCAAATGCACTCACCGCCTCATCCAGCTCGGACAGAAAAATCGGATCGTAATAGATCGGCTGCTTGGAGTAGTAAATGCCGTTATACGGAGCCATCCGGTAACCGGCGCCCTTCTCGTCGAACAGCCACGCAGGCGGATATTCGTATTGGAATACGCTCGGATCGTTCGCGATATCCGGCGCTTCGGACATGAGCAGCTGAAACTCCACCGTTTTTCCCTGCTCGTTGATCCGATTCATAAATGCGTCCAGCCGGTCCCATGTAAACTGGTCGTCAGCCGGTTCGAAATCGGACCATGCAATCTGTAAACGCACAATGTCGGCATCGGCCGGGATCGTTTTCGTTCCGTTAATGAAATCGGTAATGGCCGGATCGGTCGTAAACGTATATCCTGTCGTCCCCATCCGGTGCGAGTTAATATCGAAGGCTGTCCCCGAATACGGATTTCCGTGAAGGATTTCATGCGTGTCGGTAAAATAGACCGTTTTCTCCGCCGCATCCGCTTGATCCGATCCTATGCCCAGACCTACGGCGCAAGCGCAAAGCAGCAGCAAATAGGCGAGTTTCTTCATTCCCATCTCTCCTCACAGTATGGATTAACTGACGACGACATTTCGATAGCGAACGATACAGCCGAATTCCTCTCCGGAGGCGACGTAAAGTCGGCCGTCCTCCTCCGAATAGAGCAGGCAGGAAATATAATGAATGCTTGCCCACTCCGAATCGTTATCCTTTAAGCTTGCCGTCTCCTTAATGACGCGAGGCCGACCGATATCCCGAAAGCCTTCCTGCGGCGAAAAGACGAAGACGTGTCCCGCATCCCTGTTCCCCCCGTAGATGCCGGCAACCCGGTCCCCCGCAATTCGGACCATTCCTCGCAATTGTCCCGTCGAATGCAGCCTCCCGTAGCAGACCGCGCGGGTCCGATCGGGCGACAGCGTATACAGCACGCCGTCGTATGTGCCGCAGACAAGCGTCCCGTCGTCCAGCAAAGCCGAAGTCGTAATCGTGGCGCGGAAGGCCCGGCCTTTGATCGCTTGGGAGAGAACGTCCAGCCTCTCCGAAGCGGCCGTCGAAATGCGATATTTTACAATTTCGTCTCCCCAGCCGGATAAAAGGAGCTCATCCTCGTTAAGGATGGCGATATGGCTCCAAGCCTCCTGCAGCTTGAGGTTCGCGAGCTCATCCAGCTTCCCGGCGCGCAGGTCGAGCGCATAGGCTTTGCCGTCCGCAGAGCTTAGGAGCGCCTTGTTCGTCCCGATCAGGCCATGAATCCGCTCCATGCGAACTATCCCCAGCTCGATCGCCCGAACGCAAGCCTGCGAAGCCAGCTCCAAAACAAGCAAGCGGCCGTCGGAGGTGAGGACGAGAATCGAGTCGTTGTTCCCGTCCGCACAGTCCAGAGGTTTTCCTCCGGCATATACCTCCCGGAAAGCCAACGGCGCATCGCATTCGAAATCGAATTGAAGTAGAAACACGCTCCCACTCCCCGCAATGCCGTACGCATGCCCGTCCGAGCCTTCTTTCATGTGCCAAACCGCAGAGTTTCTCCAAGGCACGTACCGATGCAGCGGGAAGGTGCGGATGACGTCCGCTTCGATGTGCATATCGTAGATTCGATCTTCAACCATGTGCATGTTGGGCAGTAACTTCGGCTCGATGAGCGCCGGCGGCGCATCTTCTCCGGGCGACTGCAACTTCTTCGTGTCGACGGTCAAAATGTACGGGGAATGCTCGCCGCACACCTCCGCCATATGGAGCAGGCCGCGATCGTCGAAATGCATCTCGCAAATATAATAGGCTTGTTTGCCGGAGGGCGAGATCAACCCTAAATTTTCCGGCTCTCCCCCGTTCAGGACGTCCCATCGGACCAGCCGCATCAATTCCGCATCGTGATACGTTTCCAGCCCGTAATACAGCACGAAATTTTCGTCCGCGGCCAAACCGCCAATCGTATGCGTTAAGTACGGAGCTCTTGGCTGCTGGGGCCGCAAATGAACGAAGCCGTGTCTCGTGGCCTTCAGAGTCTCGGGATGAAGCTCGATGACGTCGCCGTCGATGTTGGAGATAAACAGCAAAGTGTCTCTAGGCGTGTTAAGCGCGAAGATCATCATTCTCCGATACCGGTTGCCGAACTCGGATTGGAAGCTGACTTTTAAATCCTCGATCGCGTCCTTTTCCGGATCGTATCTCCACAGCTCGCCTGTGTAAGCGCCTCCATAAATGCGCCCCTTGGCGTCCTTAATCAGCCTGCATGAAGAAAATTCGCTGATCTTGCCGTAATCCTTCACTTCGTTGATCTCCAGATCCAGACGATAGAAATGGCCGAGCATATAGCCCAAGAAGTAATAATAACGCTCGTCGCTGCCCAGAATGCCCCCGTAAATGCTTTCTCTCGGAACGGGAATGCCCAATATGCGAACATCGTTCGTATCCGGATCGACGATCATGACGATCGATCCCGGGTAGCCTTCCCAGACGTGCTCGTAATGCTGCTCGAACAGCCAACGCCTGTGATGTCGCGAGGGAGCCGTATTATGGGTAGCCATAATTAACCTGCCGTCGGACAGAAAATCGATTGAAGTGTGAATTTTACTGGGCGGCATTTGATCGGGGTCTACAATCCATACTTTGGCGATGTCGCAAATTTCCCTGACGTTCCCCGTGTCCGGATCATACTCGTACAGCAATGCGGATAACGGGTTATCGCCTTCCCCGCAGACGGTTACGTAAAAGCGGTTATCCGGGGACCGGCAAAAGTCCCAAACCGCATTATGCCCTTTGTCGTTCGGCAGCTGGGTAAATCTCGTAAGCTCCTCCGGTATTCCTGCGAGCAGATTGTGCTTCATTTCTCTAACTCCTTCTTCTATGAAGGGGCGGTTCCATAGGCCAGCCAAGTTGCTGCGAAAGATAATCGATAAACAGGGTGAAAGAGGCATGTACCTCCCTCCGATGCTGTACGCTTCCTGAAATCTGAATAGGTAAACCCGTTATAAGGTAATTTCAGGAGCGTATGAGGCAGTCTCCGGGAGGTACATACCTCTTCTTTATCTATCGATTTTCCCTAGCCCCTCGTCTTATGAAACAGCCCCTTTACTTAGATGCCCTAAAGGCTTTGAATTGTTGTTGGATTTCGGCATAGTACTTCTCCCAGCCTGCCGCAGCCATCTCGGATTTCGCTTTCTCGATGCCTTTGTCGTAACTGACGACGCCTACGAGCATCGGTAAAATTCTCTCGTCGAAGACGGAATCCAGCTTCACCTTCTCTACCTTCACCGGCTCCAGATCGGCCTTAAATCCGAACGCTTTGGACGGTATGGCGCCTTCGTCCCAAGTTTTGTTGATGCTGACGAAATCGTCGGGAAGCGTGGACTCGTATCTTGGGAAGTTCACGTTAAACAGCGCCCATTGGAAGAACAGCTCGTCTTTGTTAATCCGTTCGATCTTGTCGCCTGCCAGCTTGTAGTCCTTATCCTGAATGCCGTACACGAAGAAGTCGAAATTCTCGATATCTTTCTGCATCAGGTTTAACAGCATGGCCACCCGGTCCGCGTTCTTCGAGTACGCCGGCACCATGACCGCGGTGCTGGAATAGCCCATCTTGATCTTGGGCTTCTCCGGCGCGAACATCACATCGACCAGCTTGGCCGACGGCACGTTCGCCTGCAGCTTCGGCAAAACCTCGATCAGGTTGTTGCCCCCGCTTCTTCCCTGCATCCACATATATTTGCCGGAAGCGAACAGGTCTTGAGCGGCGGCTTTATTCGTCAAAATATCTTTCGGGAGCAAATTATTCGTATACAGCTTATTGAAGAAGTCGGCCTGGGCCTTGAATTCGGGACTGTCCACGTACGAAATCAGATTTCCTTGATCGTCGCTTTCGTCCGTAAGAAAATACTTCGTGACTTCATCCCACGTATAGCTCTGCTCCGACAATCCGCGAATATAAGGCTGTACTGTCGATTTCGTGTACGGAGTCGCATACATGTCCGGATGCTTCTCCTTCACAAGAGCGGCGAATTGATACAAGTCGTCCATCGACTTGATTTCGCTCATCCCGACCTCCTCCATCAAGTCCTGTCTGACGCTGATCGAATAAGCGTTCGCGGACAGCGGAGCGTAGCCCATCGGAATCGCATACAGCTTGCCGTCGATCGAAAATTCTTCAAAGTGCTGCGGCGTCAAATTCGTTTTAAGATCAGGCATATACCGATCCACAAGGTCGGTCAGATCGTAAGCCGCTTTCTTCTGAACAAGCTGATTCAACCAAGTCGGGTCGGTAAACGTAAAATCGAAGTCTTGACCCGAGGCGAGCATCAGATCGATTTGCTGTCCCGATCCGTAGGCCGACCAAGGCATATATTGGATTTCCAATTCGGTATTGATTTCATCCTTCAGCTTTTTGTTGACATCGACCAGAAACTCCTTCATTCTCGGGCTCTGATCGCCCAGCGACAGCATTTTGATTTTCTTGAACTCTGCAGGCTTCCCGGAATCGGGAGCGGCCGCGCCCTCGGACGACGCGCTCGCTTCCTCCGATGCGCCCGATTCGGCGGCTGCAGACGAAGTGCCGGACGGCGCGTTTTCTTTGTTTGAAGCGCATCCTGCAACTAGCAGCGTCAATAGTCCAACAAGAAGAGAATAAGTCAACCACCGTTTCATCGTAGTGCCTCCCTTAATTTAACTTTCGAATTTGCAGCATACTGCTCTATTGTTACAAGCACCGAACGGACCGGGAACGGACTTTATTGGCGCCTTACGAAAATCCCTCCGCAGCCTCGCGAGCGGTGCTCTATAACCGCACGTTGGCACAACTACCCTTTGACCGCGCCGACAATGATGCCTTTGACGAAAAAACGCTGCATAAACGGATACAAGACAACAATCGGCCCGATCGTAATGCAGGTCAAAGCCATTTTCGTCGATTCCAGCGGAGCCTTGACGGCGTTGCCCATCGCGGTTCCCGCATGATTGTTAATAAAATCGATATTGGACAAAACCGTGTACAGGTAGTATTGCAGCGGATAATATTTTTGCTCAGTGATGAACATCAAGGCCAGATAAAAGTCGTTCCAGTACGTCAGCGCATAGAACAGACCGATCGTTATGATCCCGACTCTGGCAATCGGCACGTACACTTGCATAAGAATCGTCCCGTGACCTGCGCCGTCTATTCTCGCAGCCTCCGCAAGCTCTGCGGGCACGCCGTTGAAGAAATTTTTGAGCAGAAAGAAATAAAACAGGTTCATGATGATCGGCACAACCAGGGCGGGCAGGTTGTTCGTCAGTTGATAATACTTGGTCAGCAGCACGTACCAAGGCAGGATGCCGGCGCTGAACACCATCGGAATATAAGCCAGAAAGCTGAATACATTGCGAAACCGGAAGCCCTTCACCGACGTTACGTAAGCGTAAGTCGAGGTCACGAACAGGCTTGCGGCCGTACCGACGACCGTCACGGATACCGTGACCAGATAACCAGTCAACACTTTGCCGCCCAGCGTGCCGAACACGTACTTGTAAGCCTCCAGACTGAACGCCTTCGGAAATAACGCATAGCCCTGCGTCATGACGGTCGATTCGTCGGTAAACGAAACGGCGAGCACGATCGCCAGAGGATAGATGCAAAAAGCCGCGAAAACGACGACCACCACGTACATGAACCCCAGAGACACTTTATCGGTTAAGGCGACTCTCACCATTTGACCTCCTAGAAGATTTTGTAATCCTTATCGAAGCGCCCGGCCACATAGTTGAAAATAAAGACGAGCAGGAACCCGAAGATCGACTGATAGAGACCGACGGCGGACGCCATGGCGAATTCTCCGTTCTTGATGACAGTGCGGTAGACAAACGTATCGATAATATCGGTTGTCGGGAACAGCATCGGATTCAGATTGGTCAGTCCCATCATCATCGTCAGATCGCCGTAGAAAATTCTACCTATTGCCAGCAGCGTCAAAATGACGACCGTCGGGGTTAAAAGCGGAATCGAGATGCGGAACATTTGCTGCATTCGCGTAGCTCCGTCTATCGAGGCCGATTCGTAATACGACTGATCCAAGTTCGTTAATACGGCATAATAGATGATCGAATTGTAGCCGGCGAACTTCCAGACGTTCGCAAGAGTCAGAATGACCGGCCAGTAGGCAGGATCGGAGAAGAAATCGATCTTGGACAAGCCGAGCCATTCTATCAGCTGCTGCAGTGTGCCTTTGTCGAAGTCGATTACCGTGAGCAGCAGTCCGCCCGCTACCGCCCAGGAGACGAAATAGGGAAAGAAGGAGACGGATTGCGTAATCATCAGAAACTTTTTGCGCTTGATCTCGTTAAACATCAGCGCCAGCGCTACCGATACGATCGTGCCAAACACAATGTAGAGAGCGTTCAGAAGAATGGTGTTCTGGGTAGCTCGCCAAGCTTTATCGAAGCTGGAGAAGAAAAAGCGGAAATTATCCAGCCCTACCCACGGGCTTCCGAAAATGCCGTCGACGAAATTGTAATTCTTAAAGACGAGAATTAAACCGCCCAGCGGCAAGTAACAAAATAATACCAGATAGATCAGCCCTGGCAGCGCCAACGCGTACATCATGCCGTTGCCGCCGATGCGATTGCTTCTTGCCTCCCGTGCTTTGCCCTTTCCCTTTCCCTTTCCCTTTCTTGCTGACAGCATTGCCTATGCCTCCTGCGAGTTGATGAGAACGCTTGCAACCTCAATCTAAGCCCGCATCGTTCGGAGAGCAATATTGATTTCTTGCAATGCTGTTGAATTATCCGTTTATCACACTATCAACAATTCAATATGCTGTAGCCTCGCCGCTCCGTCAAAGAAAAACGCGGTCCGCAGCGCATCGGATGCGCGCGAACCGCGGTATGTCCTCATTCCTGCAAGGGAAGGAAATGAACCCGGAGCTTGGAGGGGGTAATTCCGAATTTCTTCTTGAACGCTGCGGTGAAATACGAGGCGTTCTGATACCCAACGTTCATGCCGACCTCAAGAATCTCCAAATCCGGATTGCTCAGCAGCATCTCTCTGGCCTTCTCCAATCGAAGATGCGCAATATGCTCGGGGAAGGTCGTATGGGTGAACTCCTTGAAAATTTTGCTGAAGTAGGACGGCGTGATGGACAGCTTGTCGGCCATAAAGTTCGCGGACAAATCCGGATCGGAATAATGCTCGGCGATATATTCGACGGCTTTGGACACGATTCCCCTCACGTTCGTACTGTTCATCTCGGATAAAATGGCCGATGTCTCTCTGAACAGCTCCTCGAGCTTGCTCTTCGCTTGCGACAAGTCTTCGATTTCCTCGAATTGCACGTACATCTCGCGGAAATCCGGTTCCTTGACTTCGGGACCTTTGTACCCGATCTCCTTCGGAATTTTCGAGACGGCCACCGCCAGCTCCGTTAAGAGGCGAATCATAGGCTCGTAATGCAAACTCGCGCAGATCGCGAGCACCCGGTCCAGAGCCTGCCCGAAGTCGTTCGCCGCGCCTTTCTTCGCCGCTTCGATCGTTGCCGCAAAACCGGCAGGCAAGCTCGTCGTTTTCGGCCTCCGTTTGGAGCATGACGCCGTCAATGACCGCCCGTCTGCCCAAGGTAACCCGGTAATTCGTCAGCCGATAGGCTTCCTTATATCGTTCGACGAGATTCTCCCATTCAGTGCCGAAGCCGCTGATTCCAATTGTGACCTCCAAGCCGAGAACGCGATAAATGGCGTCAGACGCCGTTTCCATCAGCTTCTTGATGCGCAGCTCCTGCAGAGGGGGACCTTTCGAGCTGTCGGACGCCAAAAGAACGGCATGCTCGTTATCGATTCGATAGGAGCAGCAGGCCGCGTGGTCAGCGAGCCCGTCTGCAGCCATGTTGCCGATCGATTGCAGCTGGTATTCGATCGCTTGAACGGTATTATTCCGTTCGAACGACTTGTAGTTGCACACTCTGAGCACGATAACGGCATATTCGGAATTCGGACGAAGCGGAGATTTCATCCTGTGCAAAATCTCTTCCAGCTCCTCCGGCTTGATCGGAGGTCTGGACAAATTGAATAGCTCTATCGCCGCTTTGTTCTCGATATGCTTGTCGTAGCTGTTCATGTTCTCGATGATTTTCGCCGTAGCGTTCGCCATCGCTTGAAGCTCGTTGCTGTTCGCCGTTGCTTGAGGAACGTGAATGAACAGCCCCCGGATATTGCTGAAAATGGTGTTGATCGGACGGTAAATTTTATAGGACATATATAATGAAGTCACCAATACGAACAGCAGGACGAGTATCCCGTAGATCAGCGTCGTGTTGCGGGCTTCTGTAAGCTTGGCCACGCTCAAGTTGTATTCGATTTTATGGATCACGTAGTAATTGCCTTTAGTAGAATAGACATAACCTACGTTGTACTTTTTTCCGTTTTCCTTCATTGTAAAGCTGCCGTTTTCCTCGTCGTTTCCGATAATTCTGCGAATGTCTCCCAAATCGGCTGCGGATTTATCATACTGCTCCATATCGTTGTGCAGAAGAATGGTTCCTTGCTTGTTCACCACGAATATTTCCTGTCCCTGACCCAGCGCTTCCTTAAAGATCGCTTTATGAATCATGCCCATATCAACGTTGCCGATGATCGCGCTTTCATATCGGTTCGTCGCATTCGATTTTTCCCCAATAAAGATAGACAACAGGCTCGTTGCTTCGCCGGCACGGGTGCGAAAGAGCCATGGGACCGGAGTTCCCGGATTTTCATGATCGAGGATGGCGACCAGCTTCGCTTCCTTGTCTTCGGGAATCCCTTTGTTAGAGGCCTTAAACAAAATTTCCGAATCTCGAAAAATATAGATCGAATTCAGGAAGGAATACGTCGACAACGTGCTTAACGTGCTGTTCGCAGTCGCGATCATCGTATCGTTCCACTCATTCGGGTTTTCGTAGATCAGCCTTTTTACCGCAGGGTTTCTGTACGTTTCGATGATCGTCTTCTCGGTCGTGTCGATCACATTGTCCAACGAGAGCTGAATGTTCGTCAGAGCCAGTCGATCCGAGGCTTCGATATCCTCAATCGTTTTGCTGCGGAACAGGAAGAAGATCGCAGTGGAAATTGCGATGACCGCAATTGTGGAAATGCCAAGGATGCTGATAAACAGTCGGATCAGTACGATATTCCTTTTCACAGAAGGGACGTATTTACCCTGCATGACGCTCTCTCTCCTTCCTTCTGACCGGTTAACGATACAACAAGTCAAACTTTAATTTAACCCGACGTCCTCGTTTACTACAATATCATTTTTATGAGATGCTGTTGAATTTTTGATCTACACCGTACATACGGTGATACAAAGCACAAAGCGCAAGCCGCGAGGGAGCACTCCCCCGCATGCTTGCGCTTTGCATTCACAACAATTGATTGCGATCTAACCTCATCTAACTAGCTCAGACGCTCCAGCTTCGTTTCCTTGACCTCGCCCGCGAAGCCTTCCGGAAGCTTGATCCGCACGCTCACGTCCGCGGGATAAGAGACGGATAGCTGCATGCGCCCAGCCGCTTCGTCTGCGGTCCAACTGACATCGATTCTGCCGCCCGCCGGATGCGGCACGCTGCCGCGAGCCCACGAGAGTCCGCATGGAACCGGAGCGATCTCGACTTCTGTCCAGCCGGCCGAGAGGCTGCGTACCCCAAGCGTTTCGCGGCCGAGGAAATACGCCGGAGCGGAAGACCACGCGTGACAGTGGCTGCGCGTCAGCTCGTCGGGATTGGCGCGGTTTTCGGCGAAGTTCGGATACTGCTCCCAACAGGTCGTCGCGCCGTGGCGAATCATGTTGCCGTAGTTTTTACGGATGTCGTCCAAAATGACCGATACGCCGCCAACCTTGGCCAGAGCTTCGTAATAGAAGAACGACATGAACGGGCTTCCAATCTGCACAAAATTCGTCGGCGTAGAGAACAGATAGGCGTCCATCTTCTGCTTGCGTTCGCCCTGGGCAACACCGGTTAGCGAAGCGACTACCTGCGTCTGCATGCTGAGAACGCTCGAGCGGCGGCCATCAGCATGAATGCAGTCGATGTAGGCTTGCTTCTCCTCGTTCCAGAGATGTTCGTTGATGGCCGCCGCCAGCCGATCGGAGGCTTCGCGGTACCGGGATGCTCCTTCCGCATCCTCGGCCAGCTCGCCCATTTCCGCGGCTACGCGCAGCGTCTGGGCCAGGAACAGGTTCTGATGCGTCACGACGCCTTCGTTCGGCTGATCGATCGGGGACCAGTCGAGCAGGTTCCAGCCTTTGACGTTAAACAGGCCGTTCTCGTCGATTTTCTGCAAGTAGTGCTCAATGGTGAAGCGAACATGCTCGTACATCTCGACCGCAAACGCTCTGTCCCCCGTCTGCTCGTAATATTCCTTGCAGGCGATTGCCCAGAAGAAAGTCCAGTTCGGAATAACGCTGCTCCATCCGCTCGGAACCTGATCGGCATACAGCGGCGACTGGTCCTTCGATCCCGGAACAAGGCGCAGGCAGCGCTTCAGAATGTCCTGTACGCCGTACAAATAGTTGCTGACGAGTGCCTCGTTGCGGCTGTCGCCGACCCAGAACGTCTGCTCGTAAGCCGGGCAATCGACGAACGTGTCTTCCATGCACAGCTTTGTCGTGTGCCGGCTGATTTCCCAGATATCGTTCAGCAGCGGATCGGAGCATTCGAACCGTCCGACCTCCGCGACCGGGTAATTGCTTTGCGTGAACGCGACGTTGTATATTTTCACCGGGGCGGAAGCTCCGCGCACGTTAAGAGCCAAATACCGCAGCCCTCTGCGGACAGGCGTCGAATACGATTGGCGTCCCGCCTTGGTTACATACCGAACCGTATTGTCCAGTCCGTACGTCTGCTGACGGTACTCTCCCGCCATGTACTCGAAGCCGTACCAGTCCAGCACCGTTCCTGGCTCCGCTTCAATCTCGAACGACAGATAACCGGAATACTCCTTGCCCAGATCGAACAGCACCTCGGTGTCGAAGCCTTCGAACACAGGAACGACTCCCGCTTCCCCATGCGGAATAACCGCGTTCTGAAGCTGCGCGGGAACGGCCAGCTTCACATCGTCTTTCCGCCATACGCATAGACCGAAGACGTCCGCCTCCGCCACGTATTTCAGCGGAATCGGCTTCGACACGGCCGCGTACCGCCCCAGGTCCTCCGCTCCCTTTACGTCTCCAAGCACGGACTTGTACGCCTCGTCCTCCCAGTTTACCTCGCGTGAAGGCTTATGATCGTAGTTAACCGCCGAATCATAAGGCCCGACCGCCAGAAACGCGGACTCCGACTCGCCCGCACCCGGATAAACAAAGCTCAGTTCAGCCGGATCATCCGCATATACGCCGATGTTCAGCTTGCCGTGATGAACTCGCTCCGTGGAGACATCGATCAGCAGCAGATTGTCCCCTTCCTTCAGCTCGACGTCCACATACCGCTCCGGCATAATGCCGTAGAAGCGATCCGACCCGATGATCTCTCCGTTCCAGGAGAAGCGCTTCAAGCACTCTCCCCAAGCCAGGAAGCCCAGCGTCGCCCGCGCCGCTCTACCAGCCCGAATCGTCGTCGCCACGTAGCCGGTGAACTGTACGATATCCGAATGCTCCTCGCTGCCCGGAGCCATGACGCTGCGCACGTCGATGACGGTCGACAGCTTAAACGTGCTTACCTTAGCCAACGCTTCGACGCGAACCGGGTAGACAAGCTCTTCCGTCAGCATCGGAATGTCGCGAGGCTTCATGGACGTCCACGGAGCCACTCCGACTTCTCCCAGCTCGACCGAGCCCGTCCATCCCGAATCGTCGTACTCGGCATTCATCCAATCGCCGTCCCAATCCCTCGCGTCCACATACTCCGCGAAAGCCTGCTGGCACGACATGCGCGGCGATCTCGGATGCTGCCCGTTATGGATGGAAGTGAGCCAGGAGGCGTCCGTTTTTAGGCCAACCTCGCCCGTGCCATAGTCGAGCTGGGCCAGCAGCCCGCCGCGCCCGCGCAAATAATAGAAGGTCGAAACCCCAAAATGGAGGACAAGCGCCGCAATCGTGTTAGGCTCTCCCGCCCGCAGAAGATGGCCGACCTCGTACGTATCGTAAGACTGCTCGAACGGCCACGACCGTACCGGGCCTCTTCCTACCTGCGTTCCGTTAACGAACAGCACATATCTTGAATCCGCCGAAATCCGCAGCGAAGCCGATTCCGCTCCTTGGGCCGGAACGTCAAACGTTTTGCGGAAGCATCTCCACTCGTTGCGGGGGCTTTCCTCCCCGTCTCCCCAAATCCATAACGCCTGCCATCTCATAGGTACACACCTTTCGTCAATATAATCTCTCTTAATTGTAGAAAATCGGGCGAGTAACGTTATGGGTTGATCGCGACTTGGAATAGGTTTATGATGACTTCATTCACATTCAAGCAGCGACGAGTGGACATGAAAAGGCGGAAACGGAGGATGAAGATGAAGAGATCGGGGATTTGGCTGGAAAAAGGAGAGCTATTCTTTCATAACGGGTTGAATATTTTCGTCAACAGAGTGAGCGAGCGGTTCGACCTGCCCGAGCACGAGCACGATTTTATCGAGATCTGCTACGTCTGGTCGGGCGGCGGATTCCACTATATCGGCGACGAGACGATCCGCGTCTCCCAGGGAGATCTGTTTTTCCTGCCCGTCGGCGTCTCCCACATCTTCCGTCCGTCTTCTCCAAGCGCCAAGGAGCCGCTGCTGATCGTCAACTGCATTTTCGACGAGAAGCTGTTTCGGTTTCTGACCTCGCTTCTGCCTGCCGAATACGGATTGTACCGCTTCCGCCAGCTCGTGTCCGAGCCGGGCGGATGGCTGCGGATGCGGGAGACAAACGGCGAATTCGGGCGTCTGTTCGAGTCGCTGCATGCCGAGTTCGAGAGCAAGCGAACCGGCTTCGAGACGATGCTCGTCGGCCTGCTGCTGCAGCTTCTGATCGGGATGGAGCGTGCCATGGAACCGGGCGCAGACGCCGTTGCGGGGGACGCCGTTCCTTACCGGATCGAACGGGCGCTGCAGTACATTCGCGAGCGGCTTCACGAAAAGATCACGCTGGCGCAAATCTCCAGGCACGCCGGCATCGGCGAAAGGCAGCTGCAGCGCGATCTTGCAGAGCAAACCGGGCTTAGCTTCTCGGCGCTGCTCCGCAAAGAAAGGATCGACCGCAGCCGCATGCTGCTCGCCGATCCTTCCCTGAGTTCCTTAACCGTCGCCGACATTGCCGCTCAGTCCGGGCTTCCCGACCTCAAGCGATTCCACCGCCTGTTTAAGCAGGCGACGGGGATGACGCCCGGGCAGTATCGCGCCGGGCCGCGCTAGGCGACGGAGCGCTTTAACGGGACTCGGAGCTTCGCAGCTGCTTGCGCCATTCTGCCGGGCTTTGCCCGTAATACGACTTGAACAGCCTTGTAAAATGATGAACGCTGTTAAAGCCCGTCTCCTGCACGATGTCCGCGATCGCCATATTGCTGCCCGACAAGTAGCTGGCGGCGGCCTTCAGGCGGAGATCCCGCAAATATTCGAAGGGCGTCTTATTCATATGCTTCTTGAACAGCCTGACGAGATACGACGGGTCGAGCGCGACAAGCTGCGCGAGCGCCTCCAGCGTCACGTTCTCCTTATAGCGCCAATCGAGGTAATCGACAACCAGGTCCACCGCATCGCGGGCCCCGACCTTGGGCTTGCGAGAAGGGCTTGCAGCTCCGGAATTCGCGGAGAGTCTCAAAATATGTGCGATCAGCCGATAGATTTTGCGAATTTCGAGCAGGCACACCGTCTCCAAATCGTCATCCTCCCCAGCCGCTCCCGTCGTATGCAGATGATAGACGAAATCGAGAGCCTGCAGGACCGAAGCGGCCAACACCGTCTTGGCGTACATTTCCTTGCGCGCCTGCATGAAGTTCCATTCGTCCACCTGACGATCGGTAAACCGGAAATCCTCCGGCTCGAACAGCTCCAAAAACCGAAAACGGGACTCTGTTTGCAAGCTTTCGAGCTCGTGAGGCGTCGAATCGGGCAGCATGAATACGGCCGGCGCTTCCGCCTCGCACATATTCCCTCTCCACTTGAACCGAACCTTTCCTTCGGTAATGTACAGAAGCTCATGGCAGGAAGGATGCATGCCGCCGCCCGGCTTCTCCGCCCCTCTCAGCAGCGTGCCGGCTCCGCACAATCTGATCTTCATGTCGCGCCCCCTCGATGTCAATAATGATCAAATCATACACATGTTATTTAGGATATAGTTCTTGAAAACAAATGATTATTTGTAGATAGCGGAAACAATCCCGTGCAAACGTCTCTTCTCCCTCATTTTACACTTCAGCCGGGAGGATACAAGAACGAAATCGGAAGGCAGGCGAGAGTGCCAGCACTTCTCCTCATCAGCCCCCAAACAAAACGCCGCCCGGCATTCCTTAATTCGGAATGCGAGCGGCGTGCGCTTTATAGTTGGTTCCAACAAGTCACTCGCGGAATTCTTGTGTAAGGCGAAGCCTTCCCGATCGTTCGATAGGAGATTTGCCGCGTTTCGCCGGGCATCATGTCGAAATAATTATCCTCCGCCCATAATTCATCTTCGATGGTCACGACGCGCGCATAAGCATCCGCAGCAATTTCGATTACGCCGGAATGATCGTCATGCCATAAACGCTTAACCTGCAGCGCTGCCTTCGGCATTTGAAGCTCTTTGGGCATCCCCGCGAACCAGATCGCCCGATCCATGTCGATCGGCATCGGTTCGTTCGGTTCCTCCCCTTCCGGAATCCATGTCGCTTGAAGTACGACGTCCGGCGCGTTTACGGCTAATTGTTCCTTATGGATCGTCGCGATCATAGCCGAAGAATTCGCCGGCACGATCGCCTGGATTCGATCGGAGAACAGATTCTCTCCGTTCGTTCGGGCCAATCTGATCTGGATCACTCCGCGTCGCTCCCGCAACGTGTCGTTCACGACCCATACGCCGATATCCCGCTGTCGGTCCTCAAGCGAGACCATGACCGGTTTAAACGCTTTTTTCGCGCCGTAGTATCCCGCTTTCGGCAACCCGTAATAATCGATGAGCGACCAGCCGCTTGCCGGCCAGCAATCATTGTACATCCAGAACAGCAGACCGCTTGTCGCGTATTTGCGCCTCCGATAATGTTCACCCATCAACCGGGCAAATTCGTATTGCACGTATTCCAGCTTTTTGACTTTGGCGGCAAGGTCCGGGCTTGCCCCGAACAACGTCTCGGCCGTTTTCTCGAGCATCCGGTAATGGGTCAGTTCGTCCTGCCCATTATAAGGATTATCCTTGGTGCGAAACTCCCACATGTCCCCTTTTTCGTCGGCTACGTCCTCCAACGTCATCATTTTCAGCAGCGATGACAGGGGCGGCGATCCGGCCACCGCGCATTCGCTCAGGAAACGCCCGCGTCCCTGCGCGATTTGTTGCCGATAATCCTTCATCTCTCCGAGAATGAAGTCGATATCATACCAGGTCGAATAATGGCAATCTCCCGCATCCTGACTATTGAAGGGCGATCCCCGATAAGGCGAGGTCGGGAAATACGGACGCGTCGGATCAAGCTTCGCGCACAGCGGCGCCGTGACTTGGGCGCTGACGATTTTCCCCCAATAATCGTCCTCCGGCTTGTTGTTCATCGCCAGTTCGTTGTCGCCGCTCCAGAAAATCAGGCTGGGGTGGTTGCGCAGCGTTTTGATCGCGTGCTCGGTTTCTTTCTTCATCGCTTCCAGGAACCACTCTTCCGTCTCGGGGTACTGCGCGCAGGCCATCATAAAATCCAATGAGACCATAATTCCCTTGCGGTTGCACGCCTCCCAAAATGCAGGCAGCTCGTAAATGCCTCCCCCCCATACGCGCAGCATGTTCATGCCGCCGTCCACGAGCGCGTCGAGCAAGTGCTCGTACTTCTCCGCCGTCACCTTCGACGGAAACGGATCGGCAGGGACCCAGTTCCCGCCCTTGGCGAATATGCGCTGTCCGTTGACGACAATGGTGAACGAACTTCCCTGCTTGTCCGGGATTTCTTCTACTTCGATCGTGCGGATCCCGAATGCGTCGCGCCGTTCGTCCGCCTCTGCGCCTTGTCTCGTCAGCAGTTGCGTCCGGAGCCGATATAGACAAGCCTCTCCATACCCTGAAGGCCACCACAGTCGGGGGTTTGCCAGCGACAATCGCCCCCTCTCGGATTCGCCGTGATATTCGCATTCGTCGGACCATACGACAACGCCGTCCGGATCCGTCAACTCCAACTGCAGGCGGCATCCGGTCTCCAGCGGCGAAGCTTCGACCTCCCATTCCAGCTCCGCCGCTTGCTCATTTGAACTTAAGGTACGCAAGCAGGCATTCCGGATAGATCCGCCCGGTTTCGATTCTATATACACCGGTCTCCATATTCCGTAGCTGACGAGCCGATGAACCCAATCCCATCCGAACGTGCACTGCATTTTGCGAAAGTACACCCGATCCTGAGAAAACAAGGATTCATATCGATAAATATCCTCATTCTGCAATGCCTTGTGGATTGAGGTAAAACTCACCCGCAAGCGGTTGCTTCCGGGAACGACGGCATTCGACACAGGAAAAAGATGTTCGATAAACATATTATCGGCCGTACCCACGAGTACGTCGTTCACATAGATCTCTGCCAGCGTATCGAGTCCCTCGAACCGGAGCGCTGCGGCTTCAAGGCTCCCTTCCTCCGGCCACTCGAATACGGTCTCGTATACCCAGTCGAACTCCTCCACCCATTGCGAGTCCAGCGCTTGATCCCGCCACATCGGGTCGGGGATCAAGCTCTCGCGCAGCAGATCGGAGTGGACGTGGCCAGGCACCGTACCGCCGATCGGACCGACGACTTTTCCTTCCGGGCCGTAACCCTTCACAACCCAGTTCTCTCGCAAATCTATGCTGATATTCAAGCCGATCACCTCCGGGTTAAAACTTCGCAAGCTCTTCATTCAATTGCGTTAATGCCTTAAGCTGATAAGATCTGCCATTGTCCGAAGTGACATTGTTATCGCTCTGTCCGTAGAAATCGTAAACCCATAAGGCCGACAAAGGAACTTGGGCTTCCCCGATCGCCTCAACCATCTGCATGAATCGTTGTTCGGCCGCTTCGGGATCAAGCAAACCGCCTTCCTCAACGGCGTCGCTAACGCCGAATTCCCCGATAAACAAAGGCTTCCGCACCCGATTCGAAATCTCGACCAGCTTCGCTAGCATGACAAGGTCATTCGGAGCGCTGTCGAAACGCTGCTCGTCTCCCGGATAATAATGAACCGTAATAACGTTCGCAGGATCCGGATTTTCGACAACCAGCATCTCCTCGAACTGCGCTTCGGTATCCCGCTTGAACTCCAGAGTCTCCCTCTGGTTCCAGGCCGTCGGACGCGGCATGCTGTTGCCGGTGAGAATGATCCGATCGGGATCGTACTTCCTCACTTCCCTCCCGAATTCGGCAATGGCGGTTTGGATCATGTCTAACGTCATATCGTCTTTTTCGCTGCGTTCGTTCGCCGTGCCCAGCTCCGGATGAATCGGCGGACGATGCTCCGCCGCGTTGGGCAGATTCGCTTCCAGATTATATTCGTTGCCGAACTCCCAGCCCCAGATCGCCGGCGAATCCTTATACCGCGTTACGATCAGCCGGATATATTCCCGCATGAATTCCATCGTCTTGCTATCGGGGTTGCCCCATTGGTCGCGCGATTCTCGGACCAGATCGGGCACGGCCGAATGATACCAGAACAAGGACGGGATCAGGCCGATTCCGTTATCCTCGGCTGCCTTCACGACGCCGTCCATGAGTTGAAAGTACTTTTCTTGATCTTCCAAATACAGCTTGAATTCACTCGGCCAATAGCCGCTCGCCATGAACCTGACGAAGGGAATACGGTACTCCTTCAGCGCTTCGAATCCATGACGGTAAGTCGTATCCCCGGGATTGAGCAGCGTACGGGAAAAAGCGTTAAAATAATTCACTCCCGCTCCCCGAAAAGGTTGGCCGTCCTTCATCAACGTCCCCTTGTCCACGCACAACCCTTTCGCGCCAACACAGGAGGTTTGCGGAACAAGCTCCTCCGCGCGTTCCCCCCTGCTGCATCCTCCGATCAGCCACACGACGGCAGCAAAGACGGCCGCCAACGCCATCCCACGTTTCAACCCCCGCTTCATTTCGATTCCTCCTACAATTTCATTCCCGAGGAGGTTAGACCCTCGATGTAGTACTTGCTTGCAAAGAAGAACAGAAGCACTAGAGGAATAGAAGAAATGACATACGCGGAAAACAAAGCCGGATAATTCGTCAGCACTCCGCTTCCGCTCATCGACATGGAGAAATTGCGAAGCGCGAGCGTGATCACGAACTTGTCGGGGTCGGTCAGCACGATGGAAGGTCCCACCAGATCGTTCCATACCCCCATCACCTGCATGATCGCCAAAGTCGCCAAGCTGGGCAGACTGACCGGAATCGCGATTTTATAATACAGTTTGAAGTATCCGCAGCCGTCTATTTTCGCCGCTTCGAACAATTCCTCCGGAATAGAGGAGAAAAAACCGCGAAGCAAGAAAATGCCGAAGATCGGCGCGCCGAATACGCTCGTAAACACTAATGCCCATAACGAGTTGAGCAAGCCCAGTTCTTTAACCAGCAAATACCACGGCACCAAGCCCAGAATAGCGGGGACCATCATCAGCGCGATAATGAAATAGAAAATCACTTCCTTGGCGTAGAACTTCATTCTGGAAAATACGAATCCCCCCAGCGAAGACAGAAATACCCCGCCCGCGGTTGACATGACCGCTACGAATAAAGTGTTCCAGAATGCGGCGCCGATCTGCTTCCATGCGTAGTTTAAATTGGAGAACCACATGGGCAGCGCGGGAAGCCATTGGTTATACTGCCAGGTTAGAGAATCTTTCGTAAATCCGAACAACAAAATCGTCATGGGATAGATGCTCAATGCGAGCAGCAAGACGATCAAGGCGTTCAAAGCAAGCTGACTGGTTCCTTTTCCGATAAGCCTCAAACGACAGCCCTCCCCTATTCCGACTTAATAAATTTCATGCTGACGATCGTCAAGGCGAATGCGACAACGAATAAAACAAGACCGATGGCGCTCGCATACCCGAAATGATTGTAGGTAAATGCCTGCACATACATGTGATAGCCGGGCACCATCGAGGAATAGCCCGGACCGCCGCCCGTCAGCACCAATTGCTGCCCGAACTGCTGAAGGCCGCCGATCATTCCGGTGACCAGGAAAAACTTGATTTGCCCTGTCACCATCGGGATATCGACTCTAAGCACCCGTTTCCAACCGGTCGCCCCGTCCAATCTGGCGCTGTCGATCACTTCAGTCGGAATATTCATCAAACCGGACAAGTAGATCAGCGGGCCGATGCCCGCCGCCCACGGAAATCCCATAAACAGCAGCGCCCCCAGAACCGTTCTGCTGTCGCTAAGCCAGGCGCGTTTCCAATGCTCCAAACCGACCGCTTCCAGCAAGGAATTGATCAACCCGATATTCGGATCGTAGATGAAATTCCAGACTAGCATACCTACGACACCCGGCACGACAAGCGGAAGCAGCAGCATGACGCGATAATAGTATTTCAGCTTTTCGCTGCGTACGAAGAAAATCAGTTCCGCGACGATGAAGGGCACCGTCACCCCGATGATCAGCCCTCCGAACATAAGCAAAAGCATGTTGGGAACGGAAGCGATCAGCACCTCATCGGTGAGCATTCGAGCAAAATTGTCCAACCCGATGAATGTCCATTGGTCCCCTGCCGGAATCCATTCGAAAAAGGCGGTCACCAATCCTCTCAGCGGCGGATAATAAGAAAAAACGAGCAATCCGATCACGATGGGGGACAAAAAGAAATAAGCCTGCAGGCTTTCGCGCATTTTCGGCGACATGGTTACCCCCCTAACGAAATGTATCCGTCGTCGTCGTTTCCGCTCGGGTCGGAATCATCGACCTCGGGCTCTATGACGGGAATCTCGAATACATGTCTTTTATATACGCCTACGATTTTGCCTACCGAAACGTCGGACAGCATAATTTCATTGGTCATCACAGGCGTAAAAGAACTGGCGCGATACGAGAAATAAGCAAAGCTCGCCTGTCCGTTCCGATCTGTCTTGACCCTGCTGACCGACAATTGTCCATGACCTTTCATACGAATGATCTGCAGTTCGTCCCCGGATCGGGGAGTGCCGTCAACGTTGTTCACTTGTATCTGAACCGTTACCGAGCTTTTCCCGTCTGCCACCATCTGTTCCGGCGCAAAGGTCACATCGAACACGATCTTTCGATTGTCGTCGATCCGCCACAATATCGTCATCACACCCGCCATCAGTACAATAACCAATAGCGCTATCCATTTCTTCTTCATAGTCACCGCCATCGCAGAGCCAAGGAGGGTACGATCTCCCTCCTTGCCCGATTTTTCATTCGTTCATTACCAATTGGACGTGTCTATGTTCTGATCTTTAATCGACTTATCCGCGCCTTCCGTCATCGCCTTCTCCACATTGGCGAAAAACTTGTCGTCCGCCAGTTTGTTCTGAATCCACATAGCCGCGTTCCTGCCGATCGCGTCGCGCGCTTCCGAGCTGATCCAGACGTTCATCGGGATGCTGATTTCGGGGATTACCGGACTCTCCGATTCTTTAATCGCGTCGAATACCGGCAATGTCGCCGCCCCTTTGACCGTTGGAAGCCCCAAAGGAATTTCGTTGACCATGTATTCGTTCACTTCCGCCGTCGTCAAATACTGCAGGAAACGAACCGCTTCCTCGGTTGTTCCTCTTTTCTCTACTGCCGGTTTCACGATTGCAAGATCGAACGCCGAGCTCGTATTTTTCTGGAAGCCTTTCTCTTTCGGCAAATCCACGGCATATTGGCTGGAATCGGATCCGACGGAAGGGATCGGAAATACGCCCCACTTGAAATTGCGTTTCGTATCGCTAAGCTCCTGCTGCAATTCCCACATTCCGCCTTCGCGAACGGCAACCTTACCCTCGCGCCACAGCGGCATCATATCCTGGGTCGCCCACCCTTCCGGCCACATTTGCGCCCATTCCTTGTACAGGCGCCAAATCTCTCTAAATTCCGGACGCTCCATCGATACGATTCCCTTCTTAATCGCCCGAAGGTACTCGTCCCCTTTCATTTCCGCTGCGCTCTTGGCTCCGGTGTAGTTAAACTCATCGGTAAATGCGGTGGTGAGTGGGATCGATACCTGCCCTCCCAGCTGCCATAACGTAGGACCTTTGTTCTCTACGACAGGAATCGCAGCGACATACCCTGCTTCCTTCGCCTTTTTCAAAGCGTCGAGCAGTTGTTGCCAAGTCTGGGGCACGGATAAGTTCAATTCCTTAAAAATATCGATGTTGTAATAAAACGTCGTCGCCGAACCGGCCGCTTGAAAGATCGGAACGGCATAGTAGGAACCGTTCGGGAACTTCTTGAACAATTCGGGATTGGTAAAGGAGTCCATCCATGTCGTATTCGCATCGCCGAACGAATTGGCTTGTTGGAGATACGAGTCGACTGGGAGCAGCCATTCCTTCTCGACGAACCCTTGGAGGGAGTCGGAAGGCCAAGCGATGTCCGGCGCTTCTCCCGCGGCAATCTGAGTCGTCATCCATGTCAAATATTCCTCGCGCGAAGATGTAGGCGCTTTCACGATCTCGACTTTCACATTCGGGTTTTCTTTCTGGTAGTCCTCGATAATTCTGTCCAAAGCCACGCGAGGTACGGGCGTATTCTCGGTCGGCGTCTTGTCGTCCGTTGGCGTAAACACCTGCGTCGTTATTCGAAGGGTCACTTCCTTCCCTGGCGAAGAAGACGGCGTTTCCTGCTTCGTCGGTGATGCGGTTTCGGCGGGGCTGCTGCTTGCTTGCGGCGAACTGTCGCCATTGCCCGACTTGCTGCCGGAGCACCCGGACAGCACAAGGACGATAAGAATCACTAAACTCAGAAGCGATGCAAAACCCTTTTTTCCTTTGATTTTCCTCATCTGGTTTACCCCTTTTCATTGTTCGTGAATTCGATCAATGTGACGCCATAATCGCGCATACTTTGAACAACTCGCCCGTGCTGTCCGGATAATGCTCGCGCATAAACGTAATCGTCACCCGATGCTTGCCTTCTTCCAGATTTGCGGCTACCAGCTCTCCTGCCGGGTAACCTTCCCAGTTCGCCGTGAAGTGACCTTCCAATTCCACAGGCTCCAGATCGTCGACTTGGACTTGAGCCCGCCCCATGCGTCCGTTGCTCTTTCTTTCATAGATCACTCCGATATTCGCAGCTTCCACGGTAAAGGAAATCGACTGTCCCGGCCGAGTAGCAATCCATCCCGGGGTAAAACGATCCGTCTCCCCTTTCTCCCAGCCGTCATTGGCATCCGGAACGAGAAGATCGCCGGTCAGCAGTTGCGCGTCCATATAGCCGTTCGAGTTCATCGTTGGCGGAATTTCCCCGATCGAGTCGTCGGATCCCTCCCCCTGATCAAGCCGGCTTAAAGCTCCTTCCAGACGATGGGTAATTAACTTGGAGACCAGAAGATGCCCGGCATCGTTCGGGTGAACGTCATCGGCATAGATGTCCTGCCATTTGATTCGCCCCGACTGGATTTGCGGCCATACGCCATCGCTCAGACTGATCATCGGCAGGTCGTAATACTTCCCGATCGGGCTGTGCGCCCACTGCATATTCGTCCCGTCCTGCCGCATCATGAAGAGCAGCATAACCGCCGGGTTAGAGTCCGACATCAAAATTTTTCTTATCAAATCCTCGTATTGATTGGCGAGCTCGGATGAATATTCATCATTGACGGAGAAATCGATCACGACCAAATCGGGTCCGTACTTTAACAAATCCCGGTCTACTCGATGTACGCCGATAAGCGATCCCGTCGAACCGATCCCCGCGTTGATCACTTCCAGCTGCGAATCCGGAAATCGCTCCCTCCACCACTTTCCGACCAGGCCGACAAAGCTGTTGTCCGGAGAGGTCGACAAGGCGCCTTCCGTAATCGAACCGCCAATGAAACCCAAAGTCACTTTTTCTTTCCGCAGAGCTTTGCGCATCGCCTTGATGATTCTTTGTTCGTTCCCCTCATTCGCGATCGATTGGGCGAGCATCTCGTCGTCGCTAAACCGATTGTCCATTTGTCGTTCCTCCGATTCGTTTGCCGCGGCGCTTCCAATCGCTTCTTGATTCGGCTCGCGCCGAGCCTCATCCTGGCAGCCGGATAATAGGATCGATGCGACACCCAGGATCAAGGCAAATCTGCTAACTTGGCGCAGCAGCCGGCTCGGACGCGGCAAGCTCGCGAAAAGCATGTCCCCACCTCTTAATCTTTCCGTGTTCGTCCACCAGTCCGCTCTTTCTAGTTACGTCCATTGCGGTCGGCACATCGGAATAACCCCATGTCAGCCAGCCGCTGGCCAAATCTCTCGTTCGTTCCACGACCTTGCGACACCACTGCGTCTGCACCTCTTCCGAAACAAACGGCAGCTGCTCCCCCCAGGAAAAGACACGGTCTCCGCCGTACCAACCGAACTCCTCGATAACGATTGGTTTACCGCTATACGCATGCTGGATGGATGCTCGAATGATATCGATGTTCCGATCCGTCGGATCATCCGCGCGATGCGGTCTGACGTGATCCTGGGTCGAATACGGATACCAGTGCATCGCGACGTAGTCGAGCAAGGGGGACAGCTTCTTCGCATGGAATCCCGGGATCGCATGTCCGCTCCCCGGATCGTGAGGCAAAGAAAGCTGGTGAAAACCGATCGTAACAAGCCGATTCGGATCCTCTTCGCGAATAGAAGAAAGGAGTTCCTTGGTCCATTCCCACACGACTTGTTCACGCCAAATCACGAACGCATCGTCCCCGGTTTCGTCCGAATGCTCTTCGGGAGGAGGTCCGCCCCATATCCGTCGAACTAGCTGGCTATCCCACTTCAGCCAAGGTTCATTCAGCAGATCGAAGCTGAACACAGCCGGTTCGTCGCGATAATGTCTCGCGAATTGCCGCCAAAACTCCTTTAATCTGTGCACCCACTCCCCGTCCAGAAAATAAGCGTTTGCTTCCTCATCGAAGTGGCGCTTCGCCCAATCGGGGACGCCTTCCCAGTGATCCGGTCCGGCAAACTCCACTCGTATGCCGCGTTTTCGCGCGATTGCGACCATCCGATCCGCTTTCTCCATGCCGGCCCGCGATAATTCTCCGCTCTCCGTCATGAACGATGCGATCGTCAGAAATACACGCGCCGTATTTACGCCCAAATCCTCCATCTGCGCGAAATGCCGCTCGGTCCGTTCCGGCGAGAACCTCTGCCAGAGATGCGGCGCCCATCCGGTCGCCGGATCGAAATAATTGCAGCCAAAAGGAGTAAATCGCTTCCCCGTACCCTTTTCCTTAAATCCGATACGATCGTTATCCACCTGTATGAATTCCATAGATTGCACCTCCTTCCCGAATGGGTTGCCTCTTTCAGTTATATATTAATTCCACAATACGTTAATGTCAATTAATTATTAAGTTAAATTATAATCATATTGACTTACTTTCACGAAATAAGAAAAAAGCCCATCAAGGATAATTCCTTGACAGACTTTTGATTTTTCCGATTTCTCGGTTACTTTTTTACTGAAAGAAGGACTGCGGTCAACCTATCGGTTTGGGCGGAACCGCAGTCGATTTGCGTTCGATTAAGCGCGGTTGAACCAAAATTTTGCGGCAGGGCGCCTGCGGGTGATTGATCCGCCAAAACAGCAGCTCGACAGCGGTCTCGGCGATATCCTCGCGCGGATAATCCAATGTCGTCAAAGGCGGATATTGAAACTGCGACGCATCCAAATTATCGAAGCCGACAATAGAGACGTCCTCCGGCACGCGCAGACCCTTGGCGCCGAGTCCGCTTCCGAGATGGTAGGCGATCGGGTCGTTCGCGCAGAAAAACGCGGTCGGCAAATCCTCGGCGTCAAGCCGCTCCAACACGGCGTTGTAATTGATATCGCCGAAGGAGTTCATAATATCCAAATTGTAAATATGATCCTCGCACAGCTCCAACCCCCAGAAGCGGATCGCGTCGACAAATCCGTTATACCTATTGTGAAAGGTTGGCGACAAGTGGTTGTCCCCGATATAACCGATTCGCTGATGTCCAAGATGAACGAGGTGCCGTACCGCGGCAAAAGCCCCTTGGCTGTCATTCGTAAGTACGACATCGAAGTTCAGCGAAGGATAATCGTGATCGATCACGATCATGACTTTTCCGGTTTGTTGCAGCCGCTCGGCGAATTTCTGCGAAAATCTCCCGAACAAAAACAATGCCGTTGGATCGTCTCGCGCGATCAACTCGAATATCGCGTTGTCGTCGCCATTGATCGGCACTCCGTAGATGGCCACCTGCAGCCCATGCTTCTTCAAGGCGTTATCGATAAAATAATAGGTGGACATCGTGTGCGCTTCCTTAAGTTCGCGACGCTCTACGATAATGAAGATAACCGGCGCCGCTGCCGTTTCCTGGCGAGGCTCGGCAATTCCCGCGTATCCCATCTCCTTGGCCGTCTCCTGTACAAGCTCGCGGGTCGTCTCGCTGATTCCCTCATGTCCGCGCAGCGCTTTGGATACGGCGGCAGTCGACAATCCCAGCTTCTCGGAAATGTCGCGCAGCGTTACCTGCTTCGTTTTTTTAGTCCGTTTCGGTTTTATCGTCATTCTGGGCCACCTTCGCGTATCTATATAGAAAATATAATTAAATATTAACATCATTCCACAAAAACGTTAATTGAAACGTCTGCGTCTAGTATAGAACAATAACTTTATTCTGACAAATAGAGTCGGCATCGCGTGGAGTCTCGGGATATGTCGTGGGGTGACGAACGGTGGGATTGCGGTACTGTCGCGGCATTGAGCCCTGGATTTCGGATCGCGGAACAGTCGCGACCTTGAGCCCAAGATTTCGTAACATTCCGTTCACGCTCCGTTCATAATGCGCGACTACAGTTATAGGCAAACGATGTAAGTTGAACCAAAACTCCAGTAATTATCCGTATAATCATCGAAGACGCTTTAGTGACATTCACCCCTTGATTTTGGTTTCTTTGTACGATTTTTCGCACAAACGTCCGTCGTTTATGCCTGATTCGGGCTGCTTTGTACGATTTTCCCTATAAACGTCCGTCGCCTATGCCAGATTCGGGCTGCTTTGTACGATTTATCGCACAAACCTCCGTCGTTTGCTTATGCCTGATTCGGGCTGCGGTTTATGATTTTTCGTTGTAGAACAGCCCCAACCCAACAACCAGTCCGAAGTCGGCAAAGCAATCCCTTACGGAATGCAATGGACTTCCTTTTCACTGGTTCAAACTTATATACAAGGAGAGAATTCCATCATGATCGCTTACAGCAAATGGTTGATCCGAATCGCGGCCATATATTCGCTAATCGGCGCTCTTATCGGTTCGGATATGGCTGGCAAAGAAGACTATTCGATGACTCCCGTCCATGCGCACATTCTTGTTGTCGGCTGGCTAACCCTGTTCGCTTACGGCATTTTTTATTACGTCTTCAAAGAGATCGGCATGGTTCGAACGGCCAAGCTGCAAGCTTGGGCCGCTCTGATCGGGGGCGGGCTAATGCCGTTCGGCATGCTGGCTTACTACAAAGCGGAAAATACGGCGACGCTGCTTTCGTTCATTATTCCGGCGTCCATCCTTCTCGTCGCCATCGTGCTGTTTATCGCGGTCTTGTTTTTCGATAAGAAGCTATTCACGCGGAACCATGCAAGTTAAAAATTGGAATAAAAATACGGCCTGGCGCTCGGGGGAATCTCCCCAAGCTGCCAGGCCGTTTTCATCTTTCACGTCATTGCTCAGATCTATGTCGATCCGTCTTAACGATATTGCGAATCGTTAAGACGTCAACCTTTAACAGCGCCGCTCGTAATGCCTTTATAGAATTGCTTCTGGCCGAACAGGAAAACAAGCACCAGCTTCGTCATGAAGTCGTTCCACAGCGCGATAATATTGGTGATGACGACCGCCGAAGTCGCTGGAGGCCGTGGCGGAACCTGCTGCCCGTCCCTACGCCGTCGATTTTCGCCGTTTCATAACGCTCCATTCGTTGAATCCGGAGCCGCTCTCTCGTACCACGGCAATCTGGACAGCGGCGTTGCCGTCTCTAATACGCACGGACCTGTAACGACTACGCCGTCGTCGCCCTTCCAGCGGCCTTCGGGAACGACAACCTCGCGCGCAAGGAGGCCCTTCTTCAGAACAGGGGCAACCAGGATGTCGTCTCCGAGCATAAACTGGTCTTGAATGCCCTCGTATCCCCGACCCGGGAAAGCGTATTCCATCGCTCGCATAATGGGCTCCCCGGTAACCGAGGCCTTTTCGGCCAAGGCGAGAATCCGCTCCCCCATCCTCACATGCAGACGAGCGGCCTCCGCGCAGTAGGTTAGATTCTCCTCATTCAACAATCGCCACGGGGCTGCGGAAAATTGCATCATCGGGAACAAGGCCGAGCATTGCGCATAACGAACGAACAGCTCCTCGTCAAAAGTAAAATCCGGATGAATAAAGCTTTGAATATCCCCGCCGCCGATCATATCCGGGCAAATATAGGCATAGCCCGCCAGCCCCTGTGCCAGAGCGCATGGGATCAATGCAGCAAGCCCTTCCCGCTCCCACTGATGATATTTGTCTTTTAGCCTTTGAACAATCGCTCTGCCGGCCAGCTTCCAGCAAGCCCGATACTCATTCAAGGAATAAGAGAGTCCGATCTCGCCCCATGCCTCGCAATGCCGGTTTTTATTTGCCGGATTCGCGGACAGATCGGAATCCTCGTAAAAATCCGGGTCGCCGCCGTCGAATTTGAATCCATCAATGCCGTAACGATCCCTCAGTTCGTTTAACCTGCCGCGCAACCAAGCCGCCGCTTCCTCGTTCGTGCAATCCAGCAGGGCGCTGTATCCGCTCCACCATTCCCGTATGGCGATCTCCCCGGTCCGGTCCTTCAGCAGATAGCCTCTATCCCGAAGCATTCGGAACGTTACCGTGTCGGGCGTAATAAACGGGCTGACCCATAGCATTGCTTGAAACCCCTTCTTGTGCAACGTTTCTACCATTAATGCGGGATCCGGGAACCTCCCGGGGTGAAACTCGAACGAACCGTAGGAATCGTGCCAATTGTCGTCGATCATAATCGCTCCCGGAGGAAATCCGTTATCGAGCAGTTGCTGCGCATACGCGGTGACTTTGTCCTGCGACGGTTCGTACTTCATCTCGATCCACAGATTGTACTGGGGGGCGCGAAAGAGCAGCGGGTCGGGAATTAGGCCGTCGGGCGGAAAAAAAGCGTGGGACGCGAATTGAAACGCTTCTCTAAGCGTGTTGCCCTGCCGTCCGAACCGAATAGCCGCCTTGCCCCGAACCGATAGCCGTCCCTCTTCGAAGGCGAAACGAAACGGCTCTTCCGACCACACGTACCGGCCCCGGTTTGAAATCAGCAAAGGAACGCCTTGATTCATCTCCAAGCCGGCGGCCAAGTCCCGATCGATAGGAAGCGATCCGAAGGGCATCCTCATCCCATCGTTGACGGCTCCGCCCCACCAGCCTTCTTGCTCCAGCAATTCGATAACGGTCTCCTTAACGTCCATTTGCCTTACGCATCCTTTCATTTATTGCCCCAAGAAGGCATTCAGCTGCCGTTGAATATCTTCGATCAGCGTTTCTTGTCCCGCCGCTTTCTTCTTGTCGATCATCGTCTGGTAGCTGCTCTCCACATCGCCTCTGACAAAGCCCAACCGCAGAGGAAGCTCGTATTGGTTTTCGACTTCCTTAAGCGCCGCTTGCAGGGACTTCGTCGTCTCCAAATTCGGAGCGAAATTGTTAAGCTTCGTGTTAACGACGCGCTCGCGATAAGATGCCAGTACCTCGTCGTAGTTGCTCAAGCCGTCGCTCGGAGACAGATAGAACTTCGTGTTGCGCCATCCCCACGGGCATGCGGCATCGGGCGGATAACCCTGGCTAGCAGGCAATAGCACCAACTTCCCGTCCGCGCTCGCGTCCCAGTGCTTCCCTTTGATTCCGAACGTGGTCGTCTGGTTATACCATTCGTCGTTGCGAAGCAAGTCGAGAAGCATTAACGCGCGCTCCGGATTTTTGGACTTGGCGTTGATCGCCATCGCATTCGCCATAAAGGAGTTAGCCACGACTTTTTTCGTCGTATTCGCCGGATAGAAGCGTACATCCCACTCCGGATGATTGGCCTTGACCGTTTGGTAGGTCGCGTTGGCTTCCAGCAGGTTCGTCAGGAACGCCGCGCTTTTGCCGCTTAGGAACGAATCTTTGGAGGTCACTTTATTAACGAGCGCGTTTTTGGAAATGTACCCTTTCTTATTCCACTCGGCCATTTTCCGATATAAGTCGATGGCGTCTTGGTCCGGGTTCGCGATATCGTCGATAAGCTTCGCCGCGGGGTCGTTCAAGTCCACCCGCAATCCGAGATTGCCGGGCTGATACTGCTCCCGTTGTTCCTCCAGCTGCGTTTTGGCGATGATCCAGTTGTCGTAATTCGTCCCTTCCCAAGGAACCAGGCCCTTCTCATTCTTAACGACGGCGTCCAAATACTTCTCGAAATCGTTGATCGAATCGATGGAAGCGATCCCGTATTTGTCCATCAAATCACCGCGGACGACGTAACCGTTGATCGTGATTTCATGATAGTTCATCGGCAGCGCGTACTGCTTGCCCTCCACCTTGCCGGCTTCCAGCACCTCGGGCGGATTTTCCGCCAGCGATCTGGGCGCGAACTTCTGCAACGCTTCCGGGGTCATCTCGTAGAATGCGCCTTTGCGCGCATTGTCCGCAAACTGCGCCCAGGTCGCAGTAATGATCAGATCGAAATCGTCGCCCGTCGAGAAGAGCAGCTGATATTTCTGAAACCAATCGGCCCAGGACAGAAACTGGACGTCCACGGTCGCATTAATGTCTTGCTTCAGCTTCTTGTTTAGCTCGCCGTACACTTCCTTCACGTCAGGGGCGCCGTCGCCGATCAATACCATTTTCAGCTTGACCTCTGCGGAAGTATCGGGTCTCGCCGGACTCGCAGTTTCTTCGGATTTCGAGGTAGCGGACGGAGAAGACTGCAGCGTTGCCGGCTGCGATTCGGAACCGTTGCCGTTGTTTCCACTGCACGCGCTGAGGAGCGCGACAAATAAAGAAAATGCCAGGATATGCGGGAACTTCCTCCCATACTTTTGCATATCGGTAATGCCTCCCCGGTTCGTATTTAAGTAACCTTCATTCCTTCGACTTATCCTTTTACCGCTCCTAGCGTAACCCCGCTTACGACGTAACGTTGCACGAACGGATAAATGAACATAATCGGAGTAATCACCAGCACGGTCATGGACAGCTTCACCGTTTCCTTAGGCAATTCGGTCATCGGGATGCCGGTCTGCCCTGCCAGATTGTTAAGCGCTTCCGCTTTGTTGACCAGGTTATAGAGGAAGAGCTGCAGCGGAATCAAGCTATCTTTGTTGATGAACAGCATAGCGCTGAACCAGTCGTTCCAATACGCCAGTGCGATAAATAGCGATATCGTCGCAAGTCCCGGCTTCGCGATCGGCAGCACGAGCTTCAGGAATATCGCGAATTCGCCGGCTCCGTCGATCTTGCCCGATTCCACGATCGCATCCGGTATCGAACGGAAGAAGCTTTTCATGATCAAAATATAAAACACGTTAAAGAGCAATGGAACGATTAAAGCCAGAAAGTTGTTTCTCATATGAAAATAATTGACCATCATGATGTACCAGGGAACAAGACCGCCCGTGAATACGGACGTCAAATAAATGTAAAACGAAATGACGTTGCGGTACTTGAAGTCTGGGCGCTGAATTACATAAGCGGTCATTGCGGTCAGAAACGCCCCGCATGCGACGCCGACGACCGTTAAGGCAACCGATACGGCCAGCGATCTAAGGATAGCTTCGGGCGCCTCGAACATCATTCGATATCCCGCGAAGGACACGTTTCTTGGAATCATTTCGTAGCCGTGCCGAATGACGTCATCCTCGCTGGACAACGAACCGGAGAAAATGAGCCATATCGGAAGCAAGCACAATAGAGAAAGGCAGCCAAGATAAAGATAACCGAGAGCTTGGAAGAGGGCCCTGTCTTTGGATCGGCGCCGCATATCGTCCCTCCTTCTAAAACAACGAGTAATCCGGTTGAATTCTTTTGACAATGAAATTGCTCGTCATGATGATCGCAAAGCACAGAACGGATTGGTAAAGCCCGGCGGCGGCGGACATGCCGATGTCCTGCGAATGGATTAACGACCTGAATACATATGTATCGATGACGTCCGTCGCGTCGAAGAGCAAGCCGTTGTTGCCGACGATCTGATAGAACAGGTCAAAGTTCCCGCGGAAAATGTTGCCGATCGAGAGAAGAAGCAAGATCATCACGGTGGGAATCATGAGCGGAAGCGTGATCGCTCTTATGCGCTGGAAAATGCTTGCCCCGTCTATTTCCGCAGCCTCGAACAGGCTTTTGTCGATGCCGACGATGACCGCAAGATAGATTAAGGAGTTATAGCCGATATATTTCCAGTTGTTGAAGAACAGCAGAATGTACGACCAATAATTCGGATTGCCGTAGAAGTCCACCGGTTCGATCCCTAACGCCCTCAGAATGCCGTTAATGGAGCCGACATCGTAATTGAACAAGTTGTAGACGAACGAGCCGACGACCACCCACGACAGAAAAAAGGGAAATAGCAGCGTCGTCTGCATCAGTTTTTTGACGTACCGTCCTGCGATCTCAGCCACGACGATCGCCACAAGAATTTGCAAAATCAAGCCGCTCACAATAAACGCCGCGTTGTACAGCACCGTGTTGGAAGTGACCAGCCACGCTTTCCCGGATTTGAAGAAAAACTCGAAATTGTTGAAGCCCGCCCACGGACTGCCGAAAATGCCCGAATCGAAGCGATAGTTTTTGAAAGCGAGCACCATTCCGGCCAGCGGCAAATAGGAAAATAAAAAATAATAGACGATAGCCGGAAGTACCATTAAAAAAAGCACTTTATTTTTCGTCCACTCTTTCATCAACGGGCTGCCGCGCATGTTATACCTCCCTCCTCGATGACGCTGCCCCTTAGTGTCCGTCGGGTCTACACTTTATTATAGAGCGCTTACAGAACGCGCAAAGGATGACGAATTATTAAAAGGGCGGTCAATCGTATAGACTTCCGGATGCGTCAAGAAAGCGATTGCAAATGGGCGGAATTGTAAGATAAGATGACGACGAGAGGGGGAATAAGATGGTTAAGCTCTTAATCGTAGACGATGAAGTTAAAACGCGCCAAACGTTGTACCGGTATGTGCCGTGGTTCGATTTGGGAATCGTTGACGTGGAACAAGCCGAAGACGGCCTGCAGGCTTTGCAGAAGTCGGTTGCTTTCGTACCCGACATCGTGTTGACGGACGTTCGCATGCCCCGCATGAACGGCATCGAGCTCGCCAAGGAGCTTCGCGCCGTTCTCCCCCGCTGCAAAATTATTTTCTTGAGCGCCTATTCGGATCTTGAGTATTTGAAAACCGCGATTAAATTGCAAGCCTTCGACTATATCGAAAAACCGGTGGATCTGGAAGAGATCGGGCGCGTCATAAAATCCGTCGTTGCGGAGTACCGGAAAGACTTGCAGCAATGGAATGTAGAGAGAAAGCTGCGGGAACACGAACGGATGCTTAGAGCGCGGCAGTTGGTCGTTTCCTTATGCGGAATCGGCGAGAAGCCGGAACCAGAACGAATCGTTGATGAACTGCTCCATCCGGATATTCGTTTTCCAACGACGGGGACGTTCGTGTGCCTCTCCATTCGGTTCGAAGCCGCCGAAGACGGCATCGAAGAGCTTTCCGTGCCATCGATCCCGGAATTGCGGCAATTGGACCGGCGCTTTTCCGATTTAGGATTCGGTTGCCTCATGGGCGCAATTAAGCAGGAGAGCTGGGTCATGCTAGCCGCCATGCCTTCCTCTTCTTCTATGCCCGAGCTTCGCCAAACCGTCGAAGACTATGCACGGGAGTGCGGGAATAACGGGGCTAACGTATGTATAGCCATCGGCGGGCCGGTGGGCGACCTGTTCTCTTTGCCCGACTCCTATAAGCAGGCTTCGTCGTTATCCAAACGTTCGTTTTATTTCGGTTATGCTCATGTACTGACTTTCGATAATGAGCCGTCGCGCGTGTATTCATTTGACCCTCATCTTCAGGAACAATGGCTTCGCCATCTTCGTAACAATCAACTAGACGAAGCGATCAGACTGATCCGACAACTTGTATCGGAGCTGCGACAACATCCGGATACGCCCGTCGAGCAGGTCAAAAACCTTTTCTATTCCCTATGGATTCAGCTCTATCAAGGACCGCTGAAACTCGCAGGTCTATCCGTTCACGAGAACGGAAATCGCCTGCCGGAAACCGACGCGTTGGCGTCGTTGTCCACTCTGGAGCAATACGAGGAATTTCTGTTGCGGGAAACCGAATCCGTAGCTAACGAGAACAGCGGTAAAACCGGAGGCGTCGTATCCCGGATCGCCCATATTATTCGCGAGCAAGCGGGCAACCAGAACCTGACGATCAATTCCATCGCTTCTCAGTTGTTCCTTACTTCCTCTTACGTTTGCCTGTTGTTCAAGAACGAGACGGGTTTGACCGTGAATCAATATTTGACATCCGTTCGAATGGAGATGGCCAAGCAGCTTATCGCACGACACAAAATTCATGAGGTGGCCAAACGGGTAGGATATACGGACACGAAATATTTCACGAGATTATTCAAAAAAGAGGTCGGTTGGACACCTTCGGAATACAGGGAGCGTCTACGCCCATGATGCGTCTATTCGACTTTCTTAAGCTTCATCAGAAGTGGCTGCTGGCCATTTTCAGTCTCATCGTCGTCCCCTTGGTCGTCTATACCTACCTCTCCTATGCCAAAATGGCGGATATGGCCAAGAAACAAACGATTCAGTTGGCGGAGAAAACGACGGGAAGAACGGCTTCGGAGCTCGGATTCCTGACCGCAAGCTCAATCAATGCGCTGGACATCCTCAGCTTGGACCGCAACATGAACGAGATGCTGTCTCAGAATCCGGACGAGCATCCCATCCCGCTTCAGCTGCGCGATTACGGCAACATCGTGAACTTCGCCAATACTCTCGAGCGAAACAAAGACTTCTACCGGGTCAGGCTCTACGTGCGCGACGATTTCGTGTACGCCAACGACCATGTCAATTTGTTCGGTCTGTCGCAGGCCTTGAGCGAGCAATGGGGCAAGGATTTAAACCGTTCCGGACAAAATGCCCATTGGTTTATTCCGCAGGAGGACGAAAACTCGGACGGAACGCCCCCGCTCGTCTCCGTAGCCCGCAAAATGCTGAACTTGGACAACTTCACCCGCACGAACGGGGTCATAAGAATCGATATCCTGCAATCGACGCTAACCGATAAACTGACCGACACCAAAATAACGGACGGCGCTCTCGTCTACCTGCAAAACGTCCAAGGGCAAATTATCGCCCGTTCGGATCCCGAGCTCGGACCGGAAGGGCTGCCAGCTGCGAAGGAGTGGCTGAGCTTGCCCGCGAATGAATGGAATACCCGGCGCATCGGCAATACGTCGGTCATGCTCTCGCATCGGGCGGTAGAAGGCAGCGATTGGAGTCTTGTCACCGTCGTTCCGGTCAAAGAGGTGCTTGCGGGAATTACAGCCCTTCGCAATCAATTGATCGCGATCTTGCTTTCGATCGTGCTGTTTGCTTATTTTCTTGCTTACCTAGCCTCCAAAGCCGGCACGAAAAAAATCAAACATCTGATTAAGCGCATGAAAAAAGTGCAATCCGGCGATTTGAACGTCATCATTTCCCGTTACGGAAAAGACGAGCTCGGCGAATTGGTCGAAAACTTCAACTATATGATCGTTAAGCTGACCGGACTTATGAACGAACACGTACAGCTCGGGATCGCGCTGCGAAGCGCCGATCTTCGCACGCTGCAATCGCAGATCAATCCCCATTTTCTATACAATTCGTTGGATTTAATCAACTGTACGGCGATCGAGCACCAGGTTCCGGACATTACAAAGATGGTTAGAGCTCTCACCAAATACTACAAAATCGGCTTAAGCAAAGGAATGAACATCGTTTCCCTCGAATCCGAACTGGAGCATGCCAAAGCGTACGTTCAGATCATGAATATGCGATACTCCGACGCCGTCGAGTTCAACATCGATATCGATACCTCCCTGCTGTCTTGCCGTATTCCGAAAATCACGCTGCAGCCGTTAGTCGAGAACGCCATCCTGCACGGAATTTTGGAAAAGGAAAATAAGCGCGGCACGATTCGACTAACGGGCAGAAGAGATCATACTGCGATCCGGTTATTTCTAGAGGACGACGGGATCGGGATTTCCGCGAATAAGCTGGGCACGTTGTTCAGTCATAACCCGCATGGCCTGCAACAAGCAGAAAGCGGCATCGGCATCCAGAATACCCACGATCGGTTAAGGCTCGCCTATGGAGAAGCCTTCGGACTCAACCTGAAGAGCGAGCCGGGCAGAGGGACGATCGTGGAAATTCGGTTTCCCGGCGATTCGGACTTTGAGGATAAGTAAAGCCCCTAAGCCGTACAAGCAAGCAGGATACCCAGATAGCGCGGGTACCCTGCTTGTTTGTATATTCTATCAATTCGCTACGAAAACGATATCTCTCATGTAGTTCGCGTCATATAGCGCCTGAGTCGTAGGACGGTTGCCTAGCGTCGTCCCGTATACGCCTGCATGGGCCTGCCAGGATAGATGGCTGCCGTTATTCCCCGCGGAAGACATCGAGTTGGTTTTCATGGCGTAATACCGACCGGAATCGCTCCCTGTCGAGATGGACAACGTGTAAGCCGTGTTAGCCAAGAGATTAAGATCGGGTATGTCGAACGTTTGCCATCCGATTGTACTGCTGAAATTCAACGTGTACGGCCCTCCGACTAGCGATCCGTCCGAGTTTTTCCAGATTCTCGCGGTATGGGCTCCGGCTTCGGCGGCGGAAGCGACGTACGCTTTCAGCTCCGTGACTTTGCCGGCGACGGACGAACTGAAGACGATGCCCAATTCTTTATCCGTCCAATCCCCCTGCGATTGCGGGCCGGTCACAGAGGCAAACATCGATTCGCTCGAGCCCGACGACGGCGGCGGCGACGGCTCGGTCCAAGCTTCAAGCTCGGTAATTCGGCTGTAGCCGTTCAGCGCATTGTTGACGACAACCCTGATTTTATCGGTCGTAACGGGCGCGAACGAGAATTTCCTCCATACTTTATCGTTGCCCGTAACGCTTCCTCCCGGAATCGTCGCCCATGCGGAGCCGTTCCAATACTGAACGTCGAAAGCCGTTATTCCGTACTGGGAGAAGGTCATGGTAGGCGTAGGCTCGGATGGGGCGGCATAATTGTCCTGCACCGTAAATACGTCGATCTCCTCGATCGTGCGATTCCCGCCGAAGTTAACCTGCAGCCAGTCGGGATACGCCCCGGACGTGCCGTCGCTCCATCCTCCGCCATTGCCCCAGTTAACCCCTTTTCGATCTCCGTTGATGGCGCCGCTTGCGGCAAAGTTAACGCCGTTGTCCGTCGAAGCCGTCACTGTGGCCCCTTTGGATGCGAGAGCGACGTTGCCCGTCACCGGAGGCGGAGTCGTCGTACCTGTATACAGCTTGACGAAGGGCCTCAAACGCAGCTGATCTCCCGTCAAATTGTTATTTTTGTTCGCGATGAAGAGGATGCTGTCCCCGGCTGAGACGGTTTGATTCAGATTCAGTTGCGTCGGCGTCATCCCGTTGATGAGCGTTGGTCCCCATAGGACGGTATTGTTCTTCTTCACGGTAACGATAACGCCGTCTCCGTCCGTTCCGAATTCCTTGCGCATCGATGCGCCGATCTTGATGTCCCCAGCCGCCGGCGCGACCCATTTTAATACGGCGTCGTAAGAGCCTCCCAGATCGATTCGCCCGCCGTTGTTGCCGAATTCGCCAAATACGGAAATCCCTTGACCCGAAAACCGGAACAGGTTGTTGTTGGCATTGTCCCAGCTCATGTTCGTATAGGCGCTTCCGTCCGTATATTGCGTATACCAGTTATGATTTCCTTGCACCGAGCTTGCGCTTGCCGCATAATAATCGCTCTGCATGGCCGCAGCCGGTCCCGGCAGCGGATTCGGCGGAGCTCCGACATACAGGAAAATATCCCCGTCGTTATCGTTCACCTGAAATGTAGTCCCGGTCGTACCGGTCGATACGCGTGTGCGCTGCTGACCGAAAGTGATCGTCTGGGTTCCGTTGCCCTTCTGATTGTAGATGACGGTTCCCTTATCGAATTCCCGTTGGAACAATTCATTGTCCGCCCTCTGATAGCCTGCGGCTACGGGCTTTCCGAGATCCGTATTCCAGAAATCGTACCAATTGTGCAGATGGTCGGGATTCGGGTTTTCATTGTGGTCCGCAAACAACGCGTAGCCGTTGCCATGGGTCAGGCTCAACGTTGTGACGGCACGCATTTTGTACAGATCGTTGCGGTTGCTGTCATACCAAAGCTCAAGGGCGTTGATTTTGGGAGATCTCGTCTTCTCTTCCGCCCATTTCAACGTATCCGAGACCAGTTGCATGTGTTCCGGCGTACTGCTCTGCCAGACCTCCATATACAAACCGTTAATGTAGGGCGCCATGTTGGGTCTCTTCAACTGGTTGGAATTGATCAGCAGAAGCTTATCCCCGATCTTACTGCGAATTCGCGCGATCAGATCCACACGATTAGGATCCGCATCGGCATCGCCGAATTCGTCTATCGCCATGCAGTCGATCATGATGCCGTCCACGAGTCCGGTGTCCACGGCGGCTTTCGCCTGATTCGCTACATGCTCCCGGAACGCCGCGTTGTCCCAGTCCATATAGTAAATCGTCATTCCTTCTCCTTGCCAGGCCGGGATTTTCGAGCCGTCGGACTTTCTTTTCCACCAGGCATGGTCGGCGGGTAAATAAGTCTCCCATGCGGCCCAATATCGGATTTCGGTCAAAATGACCAGATTCGGGTTTTCGGCATGCAGCGCCTGAACCTTGGCTGTCGCTGCCGCAATGCTCGTTGACGTAAACCCGGTTCCCAGCCCGTCTCCATCCGAATTTGTCGGCGAAGCGTCGTTCCATTGCAATCCGAGACCCTGGGTGGACGTGAAGTACAAGTCATGCATCGCCGTGTCGTGGACCTCGTTCCCCGTCACGCCCGGCCCGGCTTCCGCTTTGTTCCACGCTTGAAAGATAGACGGAAAATCCCTGTCCGCGACTTTCTGCGCCGTCGGTTTACCATGCTCCGCGTAGGCGCCCGGACTCCCTAACCAACCTCCGACAAATCCGACAATGAGAACCGCAATCGTGAACTTGCTGATCCAATGAGTGTCTTTCATCCTGCTTTCACCTCGTTTGCAAGAATGAGAAAACAATAAAACCGTTACAGCTCCGCAAATCCGAGCGACCTCGTCTCCCCCAGCATTGGCAGGTTAAACTGGCTAAGCCAGGATCGCGGCTCGGAGGCCAAGAAAGTGCCCTGGCTCGGCCGGGGGCGCGACGGGAGGCCAAAAAAGTGCCCTGGCCCGGCCGGGGGCGCGGCTCGGAGGCCAAGAAAGTGCCCTGGCCCGGCTAGGGGCGCGGCTCGGAGGCCAAAAAAGTGCCCTGGCCCGGCCGGGGGCGCGGCGGGAGGCCAAAAAAGTGCCCTGGCTCGGCCAGGGGCGCGGCTCGGAGGCCAAAAAAGTGCCCTGGCCCGGCCGAGGCGCGGCGGGAGGCC
>Ga0160454_100228_pt1 | contig 56494 bp, 48 predicted proteins | sample HID1971M_E6MG_FD_108218 | JGI IMG/M metagenome (GOLD analysis project Ga0160454, IMG submission 108218) | Enriched millipede-associated microbial communities from UW Madison campus, WI, USA - HID1971M_E6 MG | ecosystem: Host-associated > Arthropoda: Insects > Digestive system > Unclassified ...
CGCCTGACCCAAGATCTGCCTGTTGATGCCGAGGCGTTGGAGACTGCACTGGCCACCAAGCTGGCGCGTCCATGTGCAAGCCAGGAGTTGACCACCTACGGTTTCGTCGCGCCGTTCGGCAAGGGCGAAGACGCCCCGCTGGTGCACGTCAGCGGTGATTTCCTGCTGATCAGCGCGCGCAAGGAAGAACGCATCCTGCCGGGCAGCGTCGTGCGCGACGCGGTCAAGGAAAAGGTCGAAGAGATCGAAGCCGAGCAAATGCGCAAGGTCTATAAAAAGGAACGCGACCAGATCAAGGATGAAATCATCCAGGCCTTCCTGCCGCGTGCCTTTATCCGTCGCTCGTCGACCTTCGCCGCCATCGCGCCGAAACAGGGCCTGATCCTGGTGAACTCGGCCAGCCCGAAACGCGCCGAAGACCTGCTGTCGACCCTGCGCGAAGTGATCGGCACCCTGCCGGTGCGCCCACTGACCGTGAAAATGTCGCCGACCGCGACCATGACCGAGTGGGTCACCACCCAGAAAGCCGCGGACGACTTTTTTGTGCTGGACGAGTGCGAACTGCGCGACACCCACGAAGACGGCGGCATCGTGCGTTGCAAGCGCCAGGACCTGACCAGCGAAGAAATCCAGCTGCACCTGAGCACCGGCAAAGTGGTCACCCAGCTGTCGCTGGCCTGGCAGGACAAGCTGTCGTTCGTCCTCGACGACAAGATGGTGGTCAAGCGCCTGAAGTTCGAAGACCTGCTGCAAGACCAGGCGGAACAGGACGGTGGCGACGAAGCCCTCGGCCAGCTGGATGCCAGCTTCACCCTGATGATGCTGACGTTCGGTGACTTCCTGCCGGCGCTGGTTGAGGCGTTGGGTGGGGAAGAGACTCCTCAGGGCATTTGATTATCTGAATCGGCGGCGTTTGAAAAAAGATCGCAGCCTGCGGCAGCTCCTACAGGGGATCACATTCCAAATGTAGGAGCTGCCGTAGGCTGCGATCTTTTTTTGCAGTCAGCGTATGCTTAGCTCCCTAACGCTTTCATACAATAAGGATCAGGCCATGCGCGCACTGGCTGCATTAAGTCGTTTTGTCGGTAATACCTTCGCCTACTGGGTACTGATTTTCGCCGTCGTGGCGTTCCTGCAACCGGCGTGGTTCATCGGCCTCAAGGGCGCCATCGTGCCGTTGCTGGGGTTGGTGATGTTCGGCATGGGCCTGACCCTCAAGCTCGAGGACTTCGCCGAAGTCGCCCGCCATCCGTGGCGCGTGGCCTTGGGCGTAGTCGCGCATTTCGTGATCATGCCCGGCGTGGCGTGGTTGCTCTGCCAGGCGTTCCATTTGCCGCCAGAAATTGCCGTCGGCGTGATCCTGGTCGGCTGCTGCCCAAGCGGCACTTCGTCGAACGTGATGACCTGGCTGGCCCGCGGGGACCTGGCGTTGTCGGTGGCCATCGCCGCCGTGACCACCCTCCTCGCTCCACTGCTGACGCCGGCCTTGATCTGGCTGCTGGCTTCGGCCTGGCTGCCGGTGTCGTTCATGGAGCTGTTCTGGTCGATCCTGCAAGTAGTGCTGCTGCCGATCGTATTGGGTGTGGTTGCCCAGCGCGTGCTCGGCGACAAGGTTCGTCACGCGGTGGAGGTGTTGCCACTGGTATCGGTGGTGAGCATCGTGATTATCGTCACGGCGGTGGTGGCCGCCAGCCAGGCGAAGATCGCCGAGTCGGGCCTGTTGATCATGGCCGTGGTCATGCTGCACAACAGCTTCGGTTACCTGCTGGGTTACTTCACCGGGCGCCTGTTCAAGTTGCCGTTGGCCCAGCGCAAATCCCTGGCGCTGGAAGTCGGCATGCAGAACTCCGGGCTGGGCGCGGCCCTCGCCAGCGCGCACTTCTCGCCGCTGGCGGCGGTGCCGAGTGCGCTGTTCAGTGTATGGCACAACATTTCCGGGGCGCTGCTCTCGACCTATTTTCGCCGCATGAGCGAGAAAGAAGATGGGCGCACCGCGGCTCGGCAAGCGACTGACTGATACGTGAAAACTTGATCCCCGGGTTAATGCTGGGCACTATATTGCGCAAACGCGAGGACGACCTCGCGGCTCGATCGAGTCATTAACCTGGGGACGACCCCGTCAATCGATGGAGGTTTTCCTTGTCCTGGATCATTCTGTTTTTCGCCGGCCTGTTCGAAGTGGGCTGGGCCGTCGGCCTGAAATACACCGACGGTTTCAGCCGCCCTCTCCCCACTGCATTGACCGTTGCCGCCATGGCCGTCAGCCTCGGCTTGCTTGGCCTTGCGATGAAGGAATTGCCGCTGGGCACTGCCTATGCGATCTGGACCGGTGTCGGTGCCGTCGGCACGGTGATCGCCGGGATCATTCTGTTTGGTGAATCCATGGCGTTGATCCGGCTGGCCAGCGTGGCATTGATCATTGCCGGGCTGGTGGGGCTGAAAGTCAGCGCCTGATACTTTGCTGCCCTTACGAAAAAGCCCGCCCCCTGGCATCAGGGGGCGGGCTTTTTCATGGGCGTCTTCCGATCAGGTTTCGGCCAGTGCCATGCGCTCACGCGCAACCGGGGCTTTTTCGGCGTGTTCGAGCTGCATACAACGTTCGAGGAACAGGAACATATAGTCGTAGCTCTTGCACACGGCCTGGCGCAATTCCACCTGCAATGCCTGGCTCGGGTTCATCCCGGCCAGCGTGCAGATGATTTCCAGCGCTTCCCACGGATGGGCATCGTCGTACTGGGCATGCATCTTCAGCCACTTCATGGCCCGCTTGCGATCCTCTTCAGGGAACGCCGCCGCGTAGAGGCCATTGGAACAGACCAGCGCCGACCACTCACCGGTCGCGCCTTCAATGGCGTAGTTGGTGGCGGCAATGGCCACGATCAGCGAGTCGGAGGAACTGGTGTGCCAGCACCAATGGCTCAGTGCGTGAAGTTCAGGGGCCACCTGCTGCGCCTGCAGATCCTCCAGGCTGACGCCGTGGGCACGGCTCCAGTTCACCCAGTAGTCGGCATGGTTCAATTCGACACGAATATTGCGCATCAACCAGCGACGCGCCATGTCCTCGCCGGGGTGGCGGGCAAAACGGGTCTTGGTCAGATTCTGTGCCATGTATAACGCGAACTGTTCGACTACGGGCCAGCCACCGATCAGGTACTGGCGCATGGTCTTGGCGCTGAGTTTGTTATCTCGCATGCGTTGATACAGTTCGTGTTCGACAACCCGGCGCTTACTCGCGCTGCAATCCTGAATCAGGCGCTGGGCCCAGGCGGGATAACTTGCAGCTTCCATGAGTGGTCCGGTGCGGTTGAAAGTCTCGATCACTGTCGGGCTCCTTTTGATTGTGATTGTTCTGATCGACGAGAGACTTCAACGGAACGTACCGGGCGCCTTGAACAACAAGGGCTGCGGTCTGGCTGGACGACTTTGCAAACTATCGCAGGTAAACAGATGCGGGCGTTCAATAACATACCCTTGAGCGTAATCAACCCCGATCTCCAGCAATGCCTGCTCGATCTGGGGTGTTTCAACAAACTCGGCAATCGTACGCTTACCCATGACATGACCGATGTGGTTGATCACTTCGACCATGGCGCGGTTAATCGGGTCGTCCAGCATATCCTTTACGAAACTTCCGTCGATCTTCAGGAAGTCTACAGGTAAATGTTTCAAGTAGGCGAATGAGGACATACCGGCGCAAAAGTCGTCCAGGGAAAACAGGCAACCTAAGCTTTTGAGTTCATTGATAAATCTAATTGCACTTCCAAGATTTGAAATAGCACTGGTTTCAGTGATTTCAAAACAAATTATTTCAGGTGGTATTTGGTAAGTAATGAACTGTTGACGCAGGAAGTCGAGGAACGCGTCATCTCCTATAGTTGTGCCTGACAGATTAATCGCACAAAGTGCTAAAGGTCCTTTGTGCTCTTCGGCAATACATTGGGCAATGATCTTGAATACGTTCTGTACAACCCAACGATCCAACGAAGTCATCAGCCCATAACGTTCGGCTGCCGGAATAAAACTGTCGGGCAATATCATGCGTCCGGCTTCGTCATGCAGGCGCAGCAGGATCTCGATATGCCCGCCACCCTGTTCGACATGTCCGAGCGGGGCAATTTCCTGGGCGTACAGACAAAAGCGGTCTTCTTCCAGGGCCATGTGCAGGCGCTGCACCCAGGCCATTTCGCCAAAGCGCAGGGACAGCTCCGAGTCGTCCGGGTGATACACCTGAACCCGGTTACGGCCCTTTTCCTTGGCCATGTAGCAGGCCATGTCGGCAGCACGCAGGGAGACTTCGAGGGTGGTCGGATTTTGCGCGATATGCACCAGCCCGATACTCACGGTGGTCACGAACGGCCGGCCCTTCCAGACGAAGTGCAGGTTCTGCACGGTCTGGCGCAACCCCTCGGCAATTTTCTCGGCCGCCTCCGGCCCACAGCTCTCCAGCAGGATGCCGAACTCGTCACCGCCCAACCGGGCCAGGGTGTCGCCCTCGCGCAACCCGGACTGCAACAGCGCACAAATGTGCCGCAGCAACTCGTCACCCGCCGCGTGACCGCAGGTATCGTTGACCAGCTTGAACTGATCCAGGTCGAGGAACATCAAGGCGTGGCGCCCCGATTGTCGCGTCAGGGCCTGCAATGCCTGTTCCAGGCGAAATTCGAACTCGCGGCGGTTGGCGAGCCCGGTCAAGGCATCATGGGTCGCCTGCCAGGACAGGTTGGCAATGTATTGCCGTTCCTGGGTCATGTCATGCAACACCAGCACGGTGCCGCTGACCTTGCCGGCATTGTGGATCGGCGCCCCGACCAGGGTGACCGACACCGTGCTGCCATCGAGGCGCTGAATCAGCTTGGAGTGTTCGCTGCCACCACTGAGCTGACCGCTCAGGATGTGCTCGATCAAGGTGAAGCCATCGGCCTGGGCGTTGTCGTCCAGCAGATTGAACAGCGCCGCCAGCGGCAAGCCGGTCGCCTGGTCGGCTTTCCAGTGGGTCAAGGCTTCGGCGGCCGGATTCATGTAGGCGATCGCGCCCTCGACATTGGTGGTGATCACTGCATCGCCGATCGATTGCAGGGTGATTTGCGCCCGCTCTTTCTCCAGTTGCAGGGCGTCGGCGAACGCATGCCGCTGCTTGAGCAATTTATGCGTGCGCAGCAGCGCCAGGGCGATCAGGCCGAGGGCGGTGGCCAGGTTTGTCGCCAGCAGCAGCCGCAGGATCATCCGCGAGCCCTCGCCCAGCGCATCGCTGAAGGCCTTGGCCGCCGGCGTCACCTCGTCGTTGATGGCGAATATCTGTTCCTTCCAGCGCTGGATGTCAGCCGGGGTGGTCTGCCTGACGCTGATGTGCTGATGCATGTCCCTGGCGACGTCATCGAGTTGCACCAGGTACCCGTCACCCACGGTCCACAGGTCGATGGCTTTTTCGAGGAAGCTGAAATGGCGGAAATTGAGGTACAGCCAAATCAGGCTGGGAACGTCATCGGGGTGGTTGCCACCCTTGAGGATCGCCTGCCTGGCCGCCTCGAGGTCGGGTGGCTGCTGATCCAGTGCCACTCGCAACTCGTGCCCTCCCTGAGGGACGGCAATGGCTTCCTGGTATTTAAGGAATTTGCTCTCGTCGCGGCCGTCGGCATAAAGGTTGAGGTAATAGATGGCGTCTTTCTGGCCCTTGGACCACAGGCTTTCACCGGCAACATAGCCGCGAACCGCCGACAGTACATAAAGGCTGACGCCCCCCAACAGGGCCTGAAATAACACGACGGCGATAAAAGGCCAGACGATGCCCAATAGCCGCGGCGTTCCGAGAGTCCGGGTTTGATTCATGGGGTCCCTTGTTTTAGCACTGCCAGATCATCATCCACGTGATCGCTACCGCTAGACTAGGGGGCCTTCTGCATCCCGGCAAGCGAGAGCCTCCTGCCAATGCGGGAAAGTCCACGCGACCTGCCTTGGCATTGCCTCAGTGCTGCTGCAAATGCCCATAAAGCTTGGCGTAAAGACCACCCTCGGCAATCAGCTGCTGATGGTCGCCATCTTCGGCAATCTGCCCACCGTCGAACACCAGGACCCGGTCAGCCTGCTTCACCGCCGACAGGCGATGGGCGATGATCAGGGTAGTGCGGTGGCTGAGGAATCGCGCCAGCGCCTGGTGCAGGTTGTATTCGGTGGCGGCATCCAGCGCCGAGGTGGCCTCGTCGAGAATCACCACCTTGGGATCGGCCAGCACCATCCGCGCGATGGCCAGGCGTTGGCGCTGGCCGCCCGACAGGCGCACGCCGGAACGCCCGACAATGCTGTCCAGGCCATTGGGCAACTCGCGCACGGTGTTGTGCAATTGGGCGATTTCCAGGGCATTCCAGCACGCCTCGTCGCTGCGTTCACGGCCCATGGTCAGGTTCGCCCGCACCGTGTCATTGAACAGCGCCGGGTGTTGCAGGACCACCGCGACGTTTTCCCGCACGGTCTCCAGGCCGATCTCCTGCTGGGTCGACCCGCCAAAGCGAATGGTCCCGGCCAACGGCGTGTACAAGCCCAGCAGCAATTGCACCAGGGTGCTCTTGCCGCCGCCGCTGGCGCCGACGATCGCGACCTTTTCACCGGGGGCGATCGACAGGTTCATCTGGTTCAAGACCAGCTCGTCACCGTAGCCGAAACTCAGGCCCTGAACCTCGATGCCCACGGTCTGGCGCCCGATGAACGGGTCGACGCCGTTCGGGTACTGCGGCTCATCGGCGCGCGACAGCAGCTCATTGATGCGCGACAGCGCGCCGCCGGCGGCGTAGTAGGCATATTGCAGGTTGAGCAGTTGCTCGACCGGACCGATCATGAACCACAGGTAGCTGAATACCGCGAGCATCTGGCCGATGGACAGGTCGGAAAACAGCACGGTGAGCATGGCCGCCGCCCGAAAAATATCGATGCCGAACTGGAACAGCAAACCGCTGGCCCGGTTCGAGGCATCGGTTTTCCATTGCGAGTTCACCGCGTAATCCCGTACGTCCCGGGCGCGCTGCCCCAAACGACCGAGGAAAAAGCCCTGGCGGTTACCGGCACGCACTTCCTGGATCGCGTCCAGGGTTTCGGTCAATGCCTGGGTAAAGCGCGAGGTGCTGTCGTTCTCGAGTTTCTTCAGGTGCTTGACCCGCTTGCCCAGTTGCACCGTGGCGTAGATCACCAGCGGATTGAACAACAGGATCAGCAGCGCCAGTTGCCAGTGCATCCACACCAGGATGGCGGCGGTGCCCACCAGCGTCAGCATGGCCACCAGGAAACGACTGAGGGTTTCGCCGACGAATTTGTCCAGGGTGTCGAGATCGGTCACCAGGTGCGTGGTCACCGTGCCGCTGCCCAGGCTTTCGTATTCCCCCAGCGAAATACGCTTGAGGCGCTCGATCAGGCGGATGCGAATGCGGTAGACGATGTCCTTGGCCAGGGCGGCGAACAGGCGCGCCTGCACCACGTTGAACAGCAAGGCCGCGCAACGCAGGGCCAGGGTCACCACCAGCATCAGGCCGATGTAACCCGCAGCTTTCTGCCAAGCCTCTGGCAGCGCGAGGTTCATGATTTTCAGCGCGGCGTCACCGTGCCCCAGCAACACTTCGTCCACCAGCAACGGCAGCAGCAAGGGAATCGGCACGCTGCACAGGGTCGCCAGCACGGCCACGCCGTTGGCGATCCACAGGGATTTCTTGTGATGCAGGGCCAGGCGACGGATTTCTGCCCAGCTCAGTCGGTCGACACGCTTTACGGCTGGGGTGTCGTCGGGCTGGTCATGCACAGGCAGCGCGCTCCAGCCAGCGGCCGAGCAACGGGGACAGGACACTGAGGGGCTGATAGCCATTGGTCAGCAACGCCAATTGACCATTACGCTCAGCCAGCAAGGTCGGAAAGCCAGCGATGCCGAGGTCCTGGACCCAGGTGAAATCGGCAGCCGTCGCGACGTGCGTATCGGCACGGTCGAAAGCGGCGGCGAACTCGATGCGCGGCACCCCGGCCTGCTCCGCCAGTTCCACCAGAACGCTGGCGTGGGTGACATCGCGACCTTCGGCGTAAAACGCATGCTGGATCAACCCGAGCAGCTTCCAGGCGCAATCCGGCGCCAGCCCACGTGCCGTCACCAGCGCCCGGCAAGCGGGTTCGGTGTCATAGACAAAGCCGTCGGGCAAAGCACCTTCAAGCTTGAAGGGTTGGCCGGTGGCCTCGGTGACCGCCTGCCAGTGCTCCAGAATGTAGCGGCGGGTGGTCGGCTCCAGCGCCGAACCACTGCCAGTGCGCAAACCACCCACCACCAGGTGTACGTCCACGCCGGCGGCTTGCGCCTGCTCGACCAATGCGTTGGCAACCGGCGCGAAGCCCCAGCACCAGGAACACATCGGGTCCATCACATAGAGCAGGCGTGCAGACATGGTTCAGGCCTCGGTGGATGTTTGCTTGTAGTTGTAGCCGATCGGGTGCGGCATGTTGCGCGCCTTGGCCAGTTCGATCTGCTTTTGCCGGTCGATGGCGCTGCGACGGGTCTTCTCGCTCAGCGTATTCCAGCAATGCGGGCAACTGATGCCGGGCACATAATGCTCGGACGCACGGTCTTCCACGCTGACCGGTGTGCGGCAGGCATGACATTGATCGTAGTCGCCTTCGCTCAGGTCGTGGCGCACGGTCACGCGGTTGTCGAACACGAAGCAGTCGCCCTGCCACTTGGTTTCTTCCTGAGGCACCTCTTCGAGGTATTTCAGGATGCCACCCTTGAGGTGGTAGACCTCATCGAAGCCCTCGCTGAGCATGTAGCTCGAGGCTTTTTCACAGCGAATGCCGCCGGTGCAGAACATCGCCACCTTCTTGTGCACGGCCGGGTCGAAGTTGGCTTTGATGTAGTCGGGAAATTCGCGAAAACTGGTGGTTTTCGGGTCGATCGCGCCTTCAAAGGTGCCGATCGAGACTTCGTAGTCGTTGCGGGTATCGATCAACAGGACTTCCGGGTCGTTGATCAGCGCGTTCCAGTCCTGCGGGTCGACGTAGGTGCCGACCTTTTTGTTCGGGTCCACGCCCTCGACGCCCAGGGTCACGATCTCTTTCTTGAGCTTGACCTTGGTGCGGTAGAACGGCTGTTCGTCGCAGTACGACTCTTTATGGTCGATGTCGTCCATGCGCGGGTCGTTCTTGAGCCAGGCCATCAGCCCGTCGATGCCTTCGCGGCTGCCGGACACGGTGCCGTTGATGCCTTCTTCGGCGATCAGCAGCGTGCCTTTGATGCCGTTGTCGACCATCGCTTGCAGCAGTGGCTCGCGCAGGGCGACGTAATCTTGCAGGGTGACGAACTTATACAGTGCCGCCACGACAATCTGTTGTGTCATGGGTAAATCTCCAGGTGGCTACCCTCGTAAGGGGTGAACCGGATGCGAAAAAAAACGCGCCGCAGGAGCGGCGCGTTGGACATTCTAACAAAAATTACGCCATTCCTGTAGGAGCTGGCTTGCCAGCGAAAGCGATCTCATGGACGCCCTCGCTGGCAAGCCAGCTCCTACAACAAGCCAGCGCCACAAGGTGTTTCAGGATTTACTGCCACCGGCACAGGTCGGCGAAGCAGGCGCCGCGTCGATCTGCGCCCATTCCTCAGGCGTGTAGGTGTGCAACGCCAACGCATGGAACTCGCCCATCAGCTCGCCCAGCGTGCCGTAGACCTTCTGGTGGCGCTTGACCCGGTTCAGGCCTTCGAACTGCGCACTGACCACCACGGCCTTGAAGTGGGTTGAAAGCCCACGGCTGTGCATGTGGCTTTCGTCCAGCACCTGCAAATGCTCGGGCTGTAACAGGCCCAGCGTCGATTCGATACGTTGTTGCATGGTCATGCCGAACTCCGCTTAAGGCTTTTTCTTGGCTGGAGCGGCGGCGCCTTTCGGATCCAGCTCGGCCGTCATGTCAGCCAGCAGCTTGTTGACCACAGGCACCGCGCTTTCCAGCTTGGCCTGGGTCATCTGGGCCGATTGCTGGGTCAGCTGCGGCATTTTCTCCAGGACTTTCTTGCCCAGTGGCGACTGGTAGAACGCGACCAGGTCCTTGAGCTCCGACTCGGTGAAGTTGGTGGTGTAGAGCTTGACCATGTCCGGTTTCAGCTTGTTCCAGCCAATGGCCTGGTCCAGAGCGGCGTTGGCCTTGGCCTGGTAGGTTTCCAGTACGGCTTTTTTCGACTCGGGGGCTTTGGTTTGCTGGAAGCGCTGGGCGAACATCTGCTGTACTTGCATGTACACCGGAGTGCCCAGTTTGTCAGCGTGCGCCAGGGTCAGGAAAGCCTCGGCACTGGCGTTGTGGCTGGCGGTATCGGCAAAAACAGGGCCGCTGGCGCAGACCAGTGCAACCGCGGTACAGATGGCACGAAGACGAGTCATCGAGTTTCCTTTTCTAGCAGGCGAGGTAAAACCCCAAGGACGACCATTCTGCGCCTAAAAAAGTGTGTCGCTCAACCCCAAGCCTTGTCGCGCCTGATTTAGAGGGGTTGAATGGGCAGAATCGAGACTGATGGAACCACGGCCGTCGATCACGGCCTAAACTGCGCAATCAGACCTACAGGAGTGTGCATGATGAGCCGAATCGAAACCGACAGCCTGGGCCAGGTTGAAGTCCCGGAAGAGGCCTATTGGGGTGCTCAGACGCAACGCTCGCTGGTCAACTTCGCCATCGGCGAAGAACGCATGCCGCTGGCGGTACTGCACGGCCTGGCGCTGATCAAGAAAGCCGCGGCACGGGTCAACGACCGCAACGGCGATTTGCCCGCGGACATCGCCAGGCTGATCGAGCAGGCGGCCGACGAAGTGCTCGACGGCGAGCATGACGATCAGTTCCCGCTGGTGGTCTGGCAGACCGGCAGCGGCACCCAGAGCAACATGAACGTCAACGAAGTGATCGCCGGACGCGCCAACGAACTGGCCGGCAACCCCCGTGGCGGCAAGTCTCCGGTGCATCCCAACGATCACGTCAACCGCTCCCAGAGCTCCAACGACTGCTTCCCCACGGCCATGCACATCGCCGCCGCCCAGGCCGTGCAACAGCGCCTGCTGCCGGCGATCAGCGAACTGTCCGGCGGCCTGGCCGAGCTCTCGGCCCGCCACATGAAGCTGGTGAAGACCGGCCGCACCCACATGATGGACGCCACGCCGATCACCTTTGGCCAGGAAGTCTCGGCGTTCATCGCCCAGCTCGACTACGCCGAACGGGCGATCCGCAGTGCGCTGCCGGCGGTCTGTGAACTGGCCCAGGGCGGCACGGCGGTCGGTACCGGGCTGAACTCGCCCCACGGCTTCGGCGAAGCGATCGCCGCGGAACTGGCCGCCCTTTCCGGCTTGCCGTTCATCACCGCGCCAAACAAGTTTGCGGCCCTGGCCGGCCACGAGCCGCTGACGACGTTGTCCGGCGCGCTGAAAACCCTCGCCGTGACCTTGATGAAAATCGCCAATGACTTGCGCTTGCTCGGCTCCGGCCCCCGCGCCGGCTTTGCCGAAGTGAAACTGCCGGCCAACGAACCGGGCAGTTCGATCATGCCGGGCAAGGTCAACCCGACCCAGTGCGAAGCGCTGTCGATGCTGGCCTGCCAGGTCCTGGGCAACGACGTGACCATCGGCTTCGCGGCGAGCCAGGGGCACCTGCAGTTGAACGTGTTCAAGCCGGTGATCATCCACAACCTGCTGCAATCGATCCGCCTGCTGGCCGATGGCTGCAGCAACTTCCAGCAGCATTGCATCGCCGGCCTGGAACCGGATGCCGGGAAAATGGCCGAGCACCTGGAACAAGGGTTGATGCTGGTGACCGCGCTGAACCCGCATATTGGTTATGACAAATCGGCGGAGATCGCCAAGAAAGCCTATGCCGAGGGGTTGACCCTGCGGGCGGCGGCGTTGCAGTTGGGGTATCTGACGGATGAAGAGTTCGATGCCTGGGTGAGGCCGGAGAATATGCTGGAGGCTGGGGCCAAGGGCTGAGTTCTGTAGCGCCTGACAGTTCGCCTTCGCGAGCAAGCCCGCTCCCACAATGGACCATGCACGGATCATGGGGAGCGGGCTTGCTCCGGGCGGCGTTCCGACGAAGAACGATAACGCGGTCTAACTGACCGCCATTCGGGCTTTTCGCGCCTTCAACCCTGCAATCAACGACGGCCCTAACGCCACCAGCGCCGAGCCCAACACCACCAACACCGCCCCGCCATACCCCAGGCCATTGATGGTCTCGGCGTGCACATACTCCGGCCACCACCAGGCAGCCACGGCCACGGCGGCCAAGGTCACCAGCGGCGTGATCGCCAGGGTCGCACTGACCCGCGATGCCTCCCAATGCGCCAGCGCCTCGGCGAATGCGCCATAGGCAATCAGGGTGTTCATGCAGCACGCCAGCAGCAGCCAGCCTTGCACGGGGGTCAATTGCAGCGCCTCCAGCGGATGCACCCACGGCGTCAGCAACAGCCCGCAAAACAGGTAGATCACCATCATCACCTGCAACGAATTCCACACGGTCAGCAACTGCTTCTGCCCCAGCGCATAAAATGTCCAGACCGTGGAGGCCAGCAACACCAGCAGGACACCGGCGGTGTAGTCGCTCAACGAGGTCAGCAGTTCACTCAGGCGCTGGTTGAAAAACAGCACGAAGCCGACCAGCAACACCAGCAAGCCAATCCCCTGCCCCAGGCTGAAGCGCTCCTTGAACACGAACACACTGGCGATCAGCAACATGATCGGGCCCATCTGCACCACCAGTTGCGCGGTGCCGGGGCTGAGCAGGTTCAACCCCATCAGATACAGCACGTAATTGCCCACCAGGCCGAGCACCGCCATCAGCACCAGCCAGCCACCACGCGGGCCGAGCACCTTGCGGCTCGGCAGGCGCCGGGTCGCCGCCAGGTAAATGAACAGGCAGCCACCGGAGACCATCAGGCGAAACCAGGTCACGGTGACCGGGTCCATCACCAGCAGCACCTGCTTGAGCTTGATCGGCAGGATTCCCCACAACAGCGCGGTCAGCAAGGCCAGGAACAGCCCATAAACCCAGCGACCCGATGAAATGTGCATGCGAACCCCAATCCGGAAAACAAGTAGCGCCATTCTAGGCGCTGAGTCGCTTCGGACACAGGGACAGTTAAGGACTGGCCGCGGATGAAACTGTGCAGGTCGCAGCAGTTATCTAATGACCCAGCGACCCCTTCGCGAGCAAGCCCGCTCCCACAGGGATCGATGTGACGCTGATCCTGTGTGGGAGCGGGCTTGCTCGCGAAAGCTATCTGACAATCAATACAAATCCTGAAGACCTAACGCACCGCCTCAAACAACCCGGTAGCCCCCATCCCGCCCCCCACGCACATGGTGACGATGCCGTAACGCAGGTTGCGTCGCTGCAACTCGCGAACGATGTGCCCGACCTGGCGCGAACCGGTCATGCCGAACGGGTGGCCGATGGAAATCGAGCCGCCATTGACGTTGTACCGCTCGTTGTCGATCTCCAGCCGGTTACGCGCGTACAGGCATTGCGAGGCGAAGGCTTCGTTGAGTTCCCACAAATCGATATCGTTGATGTGCAAGCCCTTGGCCTTGAGCAGTTTCGGCACCGAGAACACCGGGCCGATGCCCATCTCGTCCGGTTCGCAGCCCGCCACGGTGAATCCGCGGAAGAACGCTTTGGGCTTCAAGCCCAGCGCCAGGGCTTTTTCCAGGCTCATCACCAGGGTCATGGAGGCGCCGTCGGACAGCTGTGACGAGTTACCGGCGGTGACCGAGCCACCCTCGGCAAACACCGGCTTCAATCCGGCCAGGCTTTGCAAGGTGGTCTCGGGACGGTTGCAGTCGTCGTGATCGACGACCCCCTCAAGAATCTGCACCTGGCCGCTGGCCTTGTCTTCCACCCGGTACTTCACCGCCATCGGCACGATTTCATCGTCGAACAATCCGGCGGCCTGTGCCTGGGCAGTGCGCTGCTGGCTTTGCAGGGCGTACAGGTCCTGTTCTTCACGGCTGACGTCGTATCGACGCGCGACGATTTCGGCGGTCTGGCCCATCGGGAAGTAGATACCCGGCACCTGCTCCTTGAGCAGCGGATTGATCAGGTGATCGGTGTTGATGCTTTTCATCGTCAGGCTGATGGACTCGACGCCACCGGCGACGATGATGTCGCTGCAACCGGAGGCGATCTGGTTGGCGGCAATGGCGATCGCCTGCAAGCCCGACGAGCAGAAGCGGTTGAGGGTCATGCCGGCGACGCCGATGCCCAGTCGCGATAACACCGCGACGTTGCGCCCGATGTTGTACCCCTGGGAGCCTTCGTTGGAGCCGGCACCGACGATGCAGTCCTCGACGCTGGTCGGATCGATGCCAGTACGCGCCAGCAAGGCGTCGACACAATGCGCCGCCATGTCGTCGGGACGGGTCATGTTGAACTTGCCGCGAAAGGATTTGGCCAGGCCGGTCCGCACGCTGTCGACGATCACCACTTCACGCATGGCATACCTCATTGTTGTTGTCAGTTGAGAGTGGACCGAGCATAAGCCCACTCAATTACCGACCGCGACAATCATTCACCCCGCGTATGCGTAACCATCGCCTGACTATTTGCCCTTGCGCTTGCCCGACTTTTCGAACGCCTCTTCCAGGGCGTGGTTGATGGTGCGCAACACCTTGACCCGCGCCCAGCGTTTGTCATTGGCCTCCACCAGGGTCCAGGGCGAGATCTCCGTGCTGGTGCGGTCGACCATGTCACCGACAGCGGTGCGATAGTCGTCCCACTTGTCGCGGTTGCGCCAATCGTCCTCGGTGATCTTGAAGCGTTTGAACGGAATATTTTCGCGCTCCTGGAAGCGCTCCAGTTGAGTCTGTTTGTCGATGGACAGCCAGAACTTCACCACGATCATCCCGGCGTCGGTCAACTGTTCCTCAAAGTCGTTGATTTCGCTGTAGGCGCGCAGCCAGTCCGCCGGGGTGCAGAATCCCTCGATACGTTCCACCAGCACCCGGCCATACCAGGAGCGGTCGAACATGGTGAATTTGCCCCGCGCGGGCACATGCCGCCAAAAACGCCAGAGATACGGCTGCGCCCGCTCCTCTTCGGTGGGCGCGGCAATCGGCACGATGTTGTACTGGCGCGGGTCCAGGGCAGCGGCAACCCGGCGAATCGCCCCACCCTTGCCTGCCGCGTCATTGCCTTCGAACACAGCAATCAGTGCGTGGCGGCGCATGCGTTTGTCGCGCATCAAACCGGAAAACCTGGCCTGCTCGGTGATCAGTTGCTCTTCATAATCGTCCTTGGCCAGATGCAAGGTGAGGTCGAGGCTGTCCAGCAGGTTCAATTGATCAACACTGGGGAACACGGGGGCGGCGTTGACTTTTTCCGGGCGGATTTTCGGGCGTTTCAGGGCGCCCTGCAGGCCTTCGAGCAGAATCTTCCCCACCACCAGGCTGCGATAATGCGCATCCATGCCCGCGATCACATGCCACGGCGCATAGTCGCGACTGGTGCGCCGCAAGACGCGCTCACCGTATTTCACAAAGCGGTCGTAGGTTTCGGACTGTTGCCAGTCCAGCGGGCTGATGCGCCAGCTGTGCAGCGGGTCGTCGGCCAACGCCTTGAGGCGTGCCTTCATCTGTTTCTTGGACAGGTGGAACCAGAACTTGAAGATCAGCGCGCCTTCGTCGCAGAGCATTTTTTCCAGGCGTTCGGCGGCGTTGATACTTTGATCGAGCCTTGGGTCCTTGATCACGCCGTGGACCCGGGCCTGCAGCATCTGGCTGTACCAGTTGCCGAAAAAGATGCCCATGCGACCCCGGGCCGGGAGCATCCGCCAGTAGCGCCAAGCCGGTGGCCGTGCCAGTTCTTCGTCGGTTTGCTGATCGAAGGTGCGCACCTCGATCAGGCGCGGGTCCATCCATTCGTTGAGCAATTTCACCGTCTCGCCCTTGCCGGCGCCTTCGATGCCATTGATCAGGATGATCACCGGAAACCGGCCCTGCTGGCGCAGTTCGAATTGCGCGTCGAGCAAGGCTTCACGCAAGGCCGGGACCTCGGCGTCGTAGGTTTCTTTGTCGATGGCGTGATCGATTTCAGCGGATTCGAACATGGGCAGCTCCCTGGCAGATGTGAGCAAGACTAGTGGATTGACCTCTCCTGCGGGGGAGAAATCCCATTTTCATCGCCGGGGCCGTTGCCGGCCTTGCCGTGGATCAAGCACCCCGGCCGCGATCGGATAGAATGTGCGCCTTGCCGTGACCGAGCCTGCCATGAAACCTGCAATGCCCCACGCCCAGATCGACTGGGACGACCAAGGCCTCCCGCGCTCGCGGGTGTTCGACGATGTGTATTTTTCCGACCTGTCGGGGCTGGATGAAACCCGCTACGTGTTCCTCGAACAGAACGCCTTGCGTGAACGCTTTGCCGCGTTGCCGGTGGGCGGGCGACTGGTGATTGGCGAGACCGGTTTCGGCACCGGATTGAATTTCCTCTGTGCCTGGCAGTTGTTCGAACAGCATGCGCAGGCCGGTGCGCGATTGCATTTTGTCAGTGTCGAGAAATACCCGCTGAGCCTGCCCGACCTGCAACGAGCGCTGGCGTTATGGCCCGAACTCAAGCCGTTCGCCGATCAACTGCTGGCGCAATACCGGGCGATCCACCCGGGTTTCCAGCGCCTGGTCCTGGATAACGGCCGCGTCACGCTCACCTTGCTGATCGGCGATGCCCTGGAGCAACTGCCGCAACTGGACGCGCAGATCGACGCCTGGTTTCTCGACGGCTTTGCCCCGGCGAAAAACCCCGACATGTGGACCGCCGAACTGTTTGCCGAACTGGCCCGTCTGGCGGCACCCGGTTCGACCATCAGCACCTTCACCAGTACCGGCTGGGTGCGCCGGCTGCTCAATGCCGCGGGCTTCAAGATGAAACGTACGCCAGGCATTGGCCACAAATGGGAAATCCTGCGCGGTACGTTTCTCGGCTGGCCCGAAGAAGTCCCGATGCCCGCTGTAACCAAACCCTGGTTCGCTCGCCCGACACCGGCAGCCGGTGAACGCCGCGCCCTGGTGATCGGCGCCGGGCTGGCCGGTTGTGCGACGGCCGCGAGCCTGGCGGCTCGCGGCTGGCAGGTGAGTCTGCTGGAGCGTCACGCCGGGCTGGCGCAGGAAGCCTCGGGCAATCCCCAGGGCGTGCTGTACCTCAAGCTTTCCGCCCATGGCACCGCGTTGTCGCAATTGATCATCAGTGGATTCGGTTACACCCGGCGCTTGCTCGAGCATTTGCAACGGGGCATCGACTGGGACGATTGCGGGGTGTTGCAGCTGGCCTTCAATGCCAAGGAAGCCGAGCGTCAGGCGCAATTGGCGGCGGCGTTTCCGGAAGGCTTGCTGCACACACTCGACCAAGTGCACGCCGAGGCCCGCGCCGGTATCGCGTTGCCAGCGGGGGGCCTGTTCTACCCCGAAGGCGGTTGGGTGCATCCACCCGCGTTGTGCCAATGGCAGGCAACGCAATCGAACATAGAGCTGCTGAGCCATCACGATGTGCTGGAGCTGCGCCGTGTGGACGGCGGCTGGCAAGCCTGGGATGGCGACAGGCTGCTGGCCGACGCCCCCACCGTGGTGCTGGCCGGCGCTGCCGAGATCAAGCGATTCACCTACAGCCGCGAGTTGCCGCTCAAGCGCATTCGCGGACAAATCACCCGCCTGCCGCAAACCCCTTCAAGCCAGTCACTGAGTACCGTGGTGTGCGCTGAAGGTTATGTCGCGCCAGCACGCCTGGGCGAACATACCCTGGGGGCGAGTTTCGATTTCAACAACGACGACCTGACCCCAACCTCTGTCGAACATCTGGGCAACTTGCAGATGCTCGAAGAAATTTCCCTGGATCTGGTCGCCCGTCTCGGCGCACACGCCTTGCAGGCCGATGAACTTGAAGGCCGCGCAGCGTTTCGCTGCACCAGCCCGGATTACTTGCCGATTGTCGGTCCATTGGCGGACAGCCAGGCCTTCGCCGACGCCTACAGCGTATTGAGCAAGGATGCCCGGCAAACCCCGGACATCCCCTGCCCCTGGCTGGATGGCTTGTACGTCAACAGCGGCCACGGTTCGCGAGGGCTGATCACCGCGCCATTGTCAGGCGAATTGATCGCCGCCTGGCTGGATGACGAACCGCTGCCGCTGCCCAGGGCCGTGGCCGAGGCCTGCCATCCCAACCGCTTCGCATTGCGGCGCTTGATACGCGGCAAGGCCTGAGGCGTTCAATCCAGGGCAAAACAAGTCTCTGACTCGACGGCCTTCATGGCCGCCTCGGTCAGGCGCTTCAACAACTTGCTCTGCTCCGTTTCCAATTCATCGACGATACCGCCGACCGTGGCTCGATAGTCCGCGCCAAACTCCTCCTCGCGGTCAAAGAGCGAATGCATTCGCTCTTGAAAAGGCGCGACCAGGTCGGTGAACAGCTTGCCGTGATGCTCTCGCAGGAAGTCGCTCCAAAAGGTGCGGCCGCTTATGTAAGTCGATAATTCGGGGGATGTTTCGGCGGTGATGACCTTGCTGTAGGCGGTTTCCAGGTCCTTGGCTGTTACGCCGCTATTGGACGCATAGCGCATATGCCGGGGCTGACCGAAAATGTCGAGCCTGTCTGCCAGGCCGGTGCGATAGGCCAACTCCACTTCCAGCGGTTCGAGGTCGGGATGGGGCCGGGCATGTTCCCGGGCGAGCCTGGTCAGGCAATCCAGGCGGAACAAGCGGCGCCCAAGACTCAACAGCCGAGCAGCCCGATCATGGGCATTGGCGGACTGGCGAACCACCGTATCGATATTCACGGCCACCTCAAGGTTACTGAAGATCGTGGCCGCCGCATCAGCGCAATTGGCTCTCACTGCCATCGCCAGCAATTGGTCGCGCAACGCCGAATCAGTCTGGATCGCATCAATGACACTCCACACCCGACGGGTCATGTCTTCGTGGACAAAGCGGTTATCTGCGCTGCCACCCAGTTCTGCCAGCAGTTCAAAGAATCCATTCGCGCCGGGTTCGTTCGTCAGCGCCAGCCATTGACGATTACGACGGGTATAGGTCTCTTCAGAATTTTCTGGCAGCCACAGGTCTCTAGCCCTTTGTTCACTGATCACCACGGCTTTATCATCCAGCAACCCCATCCCGACCCCCCTATTGTTGCGATAGGTTTCCAGCAGCGTACGGCTTGTCTCGGATATCGGGTTATCACGCAGATTGATCGCTTCGGCGAAACGCCGAGGGACCTGGAACAGCCAGGCGGGCAATTCCATTATCTGATTACCACGCAGGTCGAGGAAATTCAGATACGGCAAACGGTTAAGACCGACGGGCAGTTCCGTGGCATGGGTATCGCGCAGGAACAGGTCTCTGAGATCCAGCATCTTGCTGACATCGATGGTGGCACCCAACCGATTGCCGCTGAGCCCCAAGGTACGCAATGTGCGCATGTCGGCCAGTTTGCGCAACGTGTGCTCGGTAAGCGCTATCCCATTACCGTCCAGCCTCAAATGTTGAAGGTTAGGCATGTGTGACAGCACTTCAGGCAATCGTGTGAGTAGATTGCGGTCCAGTTCCAGGCTGACAAGGCCTTTGAAGGGCTTGAGAAAATACTCCAGTTCATCGCCGGCCTGCATGTCCATGATGGAAAGGCTGCGCACATGGGCGACATCTTCCTCGGCCAGGGTCGGTAAAGGACCCACCGGGTTGCGAATCAGCGTGAGCGAGGTGAAGGGGTCATGTGGCGGCCAGCCTGCAGGCGTTATCCGGCGCCAGCAGTTCTCGATGGTCATGGCCACCTGACGACGGTTGACCCGGATAACATCAAGTTGCCCCCCAAGTGACTTCATTTGCATTTCATCGTCACGCCAGTCGTGCAGCACCTGGCGCAGTTTCTTCAATTGCTGTTCCAGAACCCTGATTCGATTTCCCCGCTGCATCTGCGTACTGCCGGCCGCGTCCAGGAACGCCAAGACCTGGATCTCGGTGAACAGCGGATAGAGCTTTTTGACTTTACGAATCATGCCTCTTGCATAAGCACTGGCAGCGGGAGGATCGGCCTGGACACAGGCAGACAGGTGTTCCGGTGTTTCATTGCGCTCACCCCGCAGCAGCCGCCCGGTGTGCGCCGGGTCAGCCGTGGCGGCCCTCGACAGGCGTGATCGCAGTGTCGGGAAATCCAGGGTATCGCTGCCAGTCAAGCCCATGGCGGAGCGTTGTGAAGCAGGCAGTGCATCCAGTATCGACTGCAGCAGCGTTTCGCTCGTCAGCGTGGAGACCACATTGCCAGTGCCTTGGATGACCTGATAGCCGGTGGGTATCTTGACGATCACTCCACACGACTTCGCCTCTGCCTTGCCCACGCTGTCGAGCAAGGTGCCGGTTGTCGATCCCTGTCGCACTTCGAGTCGAACGTCGCCATTCCAGCCTTGCACCCGGTTCATCAGTCCGAGCGCCAGTTTGTCGGTATCGGCATTGGCCAGTGGCGGCAGATGCAGCCCCGTGAGTGCACGGTCCTGCCTGATCATGGCCTGCGCCTCACGAACCTGCCGGGCGAGGTCGACGCCAGCTATCTTGCGATCACCCAGAAAACTTCGATCCCTGCCAGAGGCGTTTTCCAGCAACTCCTGACCCACTCGGACGGGAAGGTCAGCGGCGTGTTCGCGCAGTGTCGCGACGTCGCCGGTAGCGCTGCCGTCCCAGGTTTTATACAGCCACTTGAACAGCGACTGACGATCGCCCTCGAGGCTTGTCGCGATCTTCTTTGCCAACAGATGCGAGTCCGATTCAGTCGATGCTTTACCGACGATGTTTTCCACTTCGTTCGGATAGAGGCCCTGGATAACGGTATCGAGCAGTTGCCCCGAATCCAGTTGTTTCTGACTGACTTGCACGCTGTTGACGTCGTCGTCCTGTGGTGCAGTCTCGGGGAAGCGGGACACGACCCCGCCTTGTTCGTTGCGCACTTCGATGAAGCGTTCCTTCGGCCAGCCGGGCAGCCTCGGCAGCGTATGCAATTGCTCCTGGATGAAGTCCGTATTCGAGGTCTCTCCCCGCGCCATCGCTGCGACCAGCCTGGTAATGCGCCGCTCGATCCTGAAACGCTGGACACAGTCATACAGCCGCTGCGGTAACTTGAGGTTGCTTTCATGCAAAGGGTGCAAATTTTCAGGGGTTATGTCGGTGATTTCGGCAATCGCTTCCAGATCACTGCCCAAATCACTCAGGTGCTGATCCGTGCGTTCCAATGCGTAAGCACCATCGCGCCACTCGTGCGCGTGCTCATGGACATGCCGCCAGCCACCGTGCACGTTGCGCAGGGCGGCAGGCTGGTAGGCATCCGTGCGCGCCGGGTGGTTGATGATCCATGCCGAGTCCGCAGCATTGCGGGTCACGCCATAGGGTGCTCCATCCATGACGATCGACGTCTGCCCGGCATGCCGGTAAAGCCCTTGCGAATCCGCTTGCACGTCGGCTGGCAGTGTCGTGGTCCGTTTATAGGGTTCGAGGTCGGGCTTCCATAACCTTGCCTTGCCATCCGTGCGCGTGACGGCCTCGAAACCGTCGAAGAATGCCACTTGCTCTTTCACGCCTTTGACGGCTGACGTGATCACTTTGCCGCCCGCTGCGAATGCCGCCATCTGCCCGAGGTTTTCCACGACGTTGAGCAAATGCGACAACGCCTGTTTTCGCTCACCGTGTGTCCAATCCTGCACACCTTCGAACACCTCGCTGACGATATCGACTGCAGCCGCCGCCAGCATCAGATGACCGATCACCGGGACGAAAAACGAGAATGCGGTCAATAGCACAAGACCCGCACCCTCCAATACCTGATAGGTTTTTTCCCTTTGTTGTGCATCGACGTCTTCGGTCGGGACAGCAAGGATTCGTGTGTCTTCTTCAATCTTGCTGACAAACGAACTGAAGAAAAAATCGGCAAGGCAGGTGTCGGCGGGTGTGGCAGTCAGCGTTCCCAGGTTCTTGTCCTTGTCGAACCCGGTAAAAAAACCGGTCCTGTCATGGCCGTGCAGGTATTGCCCACCGAAAAACTTCCTATAGCTTTTGCTTTGCAGATGAAGGGTGAGGTAGCTCTCGAATTCCTCCCGCGAGGCGTATTCAAACAGCGGTCGACGCGGTTCGTTCGGCATGTAGACCACGCACCTGGCCTTCGCGTCGGTCTCGATGGAGACCTTGCTGAACACCAGGACTCCACACATGCAGGCGTCATGAATTCTCAGCCCTTGCCAACGCACCGGTGCGCCATCCAACAGGGCGTCCTTGGTTTGAGCCGCCGGGACATCCTGCTCAAGCACACTCAGCAGCATCGTATAAACGGCGTGGGTAATGTCCTTTTTCAGGTAGGCCATGTGCACCGCGACCTGCATGTCCAGCGCTTTCAGCCGCCGGATGTCCGCGGTACCCGCCCGATCATCGATGGGCGCATCGTCTGCAGGCTTGGCCGGCAAGGCCAGGGCTTCAGTGATGTGACGTTGATAGCGGGCACCGAGATCGAGCTCACGACAGAGCGTTGCGAATTTTTCAGCGGTGACTTCAGTTCCTGATTGAGCCTTTGCATCGATTCGAATCACCGCGCCCTTCAGAACGCCGCCGCTCGTTGCTTCCCCAAAGGTGAAGTTTTCCATGGCCGCCTGGAGCAGGCTGCGTGCAATGGTTTTTTCTTCAATCAGGCGACAGAACGGGGCCAGCCCCATTGCTTCGCAGGTTTTTTTTTCGATTTCCAGTGTGTCCCGCTCGACGTCGACCTCGATCGCCCATTTTTCTTTCAAGAGGTCAGTCAGTTGCTCTTTGCAGAACTCGTTCAGCGGCTTGAGTTGTTCAAGCGCCGTCGCCACCTTGCCTTGGGCTGGAAACGACTGCTCGAATGCAGCGTTCAACGCCTGCACCACTGGCAGATCCGCAGTGGCTAACCATGGCGGAATCGACGCTTGCAGGGCTTCAGCCTTGTCCAGGTCGCCTGTGTGCTCCACTAGAGCCTCGAAACGTTCTGCGGGGGTCAAGGGGACTGCCGCGGGGGTGGCCTTGGGTGTTGTGGCTGGCATGAGCAATATCCTTATTGCATGGGGAGACCCTCAGTTTATGAAGCTCAATGGGCAATTGATAATTCGAAAAGCGGAACGAATCTGGCACCGTCCTAACAGCTTCTCCTATGCATCCCAGCATTAATTACCACCCTGGCACTGCACACTTGTGTACCCCCGGCATTAGCCTGTACACGCCTGCTTATAACCCATCGTTCTAAAACTCCCACTACCGAGACGGGTCAGTTTCTGAGTACCCGTCGTTTTGGCGCGGTATCGATTGCCCCTCCCCAACGGAAAAACCGGTAAGGAATTTATGTGCGGATTAGCTGGCGAGTTACGTTTTGACAATCAACCTGCAGACCTTGCAGCCATTGAGCGAATCACCCATCACCTGGCACCTCGAGGCCCCGACGCCTGGGGTTTTCACAGCCAGGGGCCAATTGCCCTGGGCCATCGCCGCCTGAAAATCATGGACCTGTCGGACGGCTCGGCGCAGCCGATGATCGACAATCAACTGGGACTGTCCCTGGCCTTCAACGGCGCGATCTACAACTTCCCGGAACTGCGCAGCGAACTTGAAAGCCTGGGTTATGCTTTTTATTCCGGTGGCGACACCGAAGTGCTGCTCAAGGGTTTTCATGCCTGGGGCGAAGCGCTGCTGCCGAAACTCAACGGCATGTTTGCCTTCGCCATCTGGGAGCGCGACAGCCAACGCCTGTTCATCGCCCGCGACCGCCTCGGCGTCAAGCCGCTGTACCTCTCGCGCACCGGCCAGCGCCTGCGTTTTGCCTCGGCGTTGCCTGCACTGCTCAAGGGCGGCGACATCAACCCGATCCTCGATCCGGTGGCGCTCAATCATTATCTGAATTTCCATGCCGTGGTCCCGGCGCCGCGCACCTTGCTGGCCGGCATCGAAAAACTGCCGCCGGCGACCTGGATGCGCATTGAAGCGGATGGCCGTACCGAGCAGAAAACCTGGTGGACCCTGCCCTATGGACCACACGACGATGAGAAAAATCTGACACTTGAGGACTGGCGTGACCGCGTACTCGACAGTACGCGCGAGGCGGTAGCCATCCGCCAACGTGCCGCAGTCGATGTCGGCGTGCTGCTGTCCGGCGGTGTCGACTCAAGCATGCTGGTCGGGCTGTTGCGGGAGGTCGGGGTGGAAAACCTGTCGACCTTCTCCATCGGTTTCCAGGATGCCGGTGGCGAGCGCGGCGACGAGTTCCAGTACTCGGACCTGATCGCCAAGCACTACGGCACCCAGCACCACCAGCTGCGCATCGACGAAAGCGAGATCATCGAACAACTGCCCGCCGCGTTCCGTGCCATGAGCGAGCCGATGGTCAGCCACGACTGCATCGCCTTTTACCTGCTGTCCAGGGAAGTGGCCAAGCATTGCAAAGTGGTGCAAAGCGGCCAGGGCGCCGACGAACTGTTTGCCGGTTATCACTGGTATCCTCAGGTCGACGGCGCCAGCGATCCGTACGCGGCCTATCGCGAAGCGTTTTTCGACCGCAGCTACGACGACTACGCCGCCACCGTGCAACCGAAATGGCTGACGACCAATGACGCTGCCGGCGACTTCGTGAAGGAACATTTCGCACAGCCCGGTGCCGACGCCGCGGTGGACAAGGCCCTGCGCCTGGACAGCACGGTGATGCTGGTGGACGACCCGGTCAAGCGCGTCGACAACATGACCATGGCCTGGGGCCTGGAAGCGCGCACGCCGTTTCTCGACTATCGCCTGGTGGAATTGTCGGCCCGGGTGCCCGGCAAATTCAAACTGCCCGACGGCGGCAAGCAAGTCCTCAAGGAAGCGGCGCGCCTGGTGATCCCCAGTGAAGTGATCGACCGCAAGAAGGGTTACTTTCCGGTGCCCGGCCTCAAGCACTTGCAGGGCGACACGCTGAACTGGGTGCGCGAACTGCTGCTCGATCCGAGCCAGGATCGTGGCCTGTTCCAACCCGCGATGCTCGACCGCCTGCTGACGGACCCGCAAGGTCAATTGACCCCATTGCGCGGCTCCAAGCTGTGGCAACTGGCGGCCCTGAACCTGTGGCTCAGCGAACAAGGAATCTGACCGATGAAACCTCACGCCACGGCTTTCAGCCAGCGCTTGTTGCGCGGTCAGGCGCCCTCCTACGAACGCTTGCAGGCGCGCCTAGCCGAAGACGGCAGCGCACTGGGAGCCGAGCCGATTGCCGTGCATTGCGGCTGGGGCCGCTTGCTGATCGGCCATACCTTCGCCGATGCCGCCAGCCTCGCCCGGGAGTTGCTCAACGAGCAGCCGGGCGAACGGGATATCGCCCTCTATGTCGCCGCGCCCCAGCAAGTGCTGGGGCTGGAGCCGACGCAACTGTTCCTCGATCCGTCCGACACCTTGCGCCTGTGGTTCAGCGATTACCGTCAGGCCACCCGGGTGTTTCGCGGGTTTCGCATTCGCCGCGCCCAGAGCGACGCCGACTGGAATGCGATCAATCAGCTTTACCACGCACGGGGCATGCTGCCGATCGATGCCAGCCTGCTGACCCCCAGGCACCTGGGGGGGCCGGTGTACTGGCTGGCGGAAGACGAGGACAGCGGCGCGGTCATCGGCAGCGTCATGGGCCTCAATCATCACAAGGCCTTCAACGATCCGGAAAACGGCAGCAGCCTGTGGTGCCTGGCGGTCGATCCGTGCTGTTCACGGCCCGGCGTCGGCGAGGTGCTGGTGCGGCATCTGATTGAACATTTCATGAGTCGCGGGCTGAGTTACCTTGACCTGTCCGTGCTGCACGACAATCGCCAGGCGAAAAACCTGTACGCCAAGCTCGGCTTTCGCAACCTCTCGACGTTCGCCATCAAGCGCAAGAACGGCATCAACCAGTCGCTGTTTCTCGGCCCGGGTCCTGAAGCGAATTTCAATCCGTATGCGCGGATCATCGTCGAAGAAGCACACCGTCGCGGCATTGATGTCCAGGTCGACGATGCCGAAGCCGGCCTGTTCACCCTCAGCCATGGTGGCCGCCGGGTACGCTGTCGCGAGTCCCTCAGCGACCTGACCAGCGCCATCAGCATGAGCCTGTGCCAGGACAAGAGCCTGACCCATAAAGTGCTCACGGCCGCCGGCCTGAACCTGCCGGCGCAGCAACTGGCAGGTAACGCCGATGACAACCTGGCGTTTCTCGACGAACACCATCGGGTGGTGGTCAAACCGCTGGACGGTGAACAGGGACAAGGGGTGGCGGTAGATCTACAGGCCATCGAAGAGGTCCAGCAAGCCATCGAAGCGGCCCGCCAATTCGACACGCGAGTGCTGCTGGAAAGCTTTCACGAAGGCCTCGACCTGCGGATCCTGGTGATCGGCTTTGAAGTGGTGGCCGCGGCGATTCGTCGGCCGGCCGAAGTGGTGGGCGATGGCCAGCACTCCATCGGCGCGCTGATCGAAGCCCAGAGTCGGCGGCGGCAGGCGGCCACGAGCGGCGAAAGCAGGATCCCGCTGGATCATGAGACCGAACGCACCGTTCACGCCGCGGGCTATGACTTCGGCAGCATTCTGCCCGCGGGCGAGCATCTGTTCGTACGTCGTACAGCGAATCTTCACACAGGCGGGATTCTCGAAGACGTCACCGCGATCCTGCATCCCACGCTGGTGGACGCCGCGGTGCGCGCGGCGCGGGCACTGGATATTCCCATGGTCGGCCTCGACCTGATGGTGTCTGCCGCCGATCAACCGCAGTACGTGTTCATCGAAGCCAACGAGCGCGCCGGGCTGGCCAATCATGAACCGCAGCCGACGGCCGAGCGGTTTGTCGATCTGTTGTTTCCGCACAGTCAGCCGGCTGTTTCTTAATTGTGGTGGCTGGACGGCCGCCTTCGCTGGCAAGCCAGCTCCTACAAGGTTTTGTGTTTGACCTGTAGGAGCTGGCTTGCCAGGGAAGACGGCCTGACAGGCCACAAAAAACCTTCATCGAAACCATCGATGGCCTCAACTCATCAGGAGTTTCCATGACCCGCCAATACCCGGAACCAGACCTGACCTATTTGCAAAAAGTCCTGCTGGAAATGCTCGCCATTCCCAGCCCCACCGGCTTCACCGACACCATCGTGCGCTATGTCGCCGAGCGGCTTGAAGAACTGGGCATCCCCTTCGAGATGACCCGCCGCGGCACCATCCGCGCCACCCTCAAGGGCAAGAAAAACAGCCCGGACCGCGCCGTTTCCGCCCACCTGGACACCATTGGCGCCGCTGTGCGCGCCATCAAGGACAACGGCCGCCTGACGCTGGCCCCCGTGGGCTGCTGGTCCAGTCGCTTTGCCGAAGGCAGCCGCGTGAGCCTGTTTACCGACAATGGCGTGATCCGTGGCAGCGTATTGCCGCTGATGGCCTCCGGGCACGCGTTCAACACCGCCGTGGATGAAATGCCGATCAGCTGGGATCACATCGAGTTGCGCCTGGATGCCTATTGCGCGACCCGCGCCGATTGCGATTCCCTGGGCATCAGCGTCGGCGATTTCGTCGCCTTCGACCCGTTGCCGGAGTTCACCGAAAGCGGCCACATCAGCGCCCGTCACCTGGACGACAAGGCCGGTGTCGCGGCGTTGCTGGCCGCGTTGAAAGCCATCGTCGACAGTGGCGAAGAGCTGGCGATCGATTGTCATCCGCTGTTCACCATCACCGAGGAAACCGGCAGTGGCGCAGCGGCGGCATTGCCCTGGGACGTCAGTGAATTCGTCGGGATCGACATCGCGCCCGTGGCGCCCGGCCAGCACTCCAGCGAGCACGCGGTGAGCATCGCGATGCAGGATTCCGGCGGGCCGTACGACTATCACCTGTCGCGGCACCTGCTGCGCCTGGCCAGTGACAACGAGCTGCCGGTACGCCGCGACCTGTTCCGCTACTACTTCAGCGACGCTCACTCGGCGGTCACTGCCGGCCATGACATCCGCACCGCCCTGCTCGCCTTCGGCTGCGATGCCACCCACGGCTACGAACGCACCCACATCGACAGTCTCGCCGCCCTCAGTCGCCTGCTCGGTGCCTACATCCTCAGCCCGCCGGTGTTCGCCAGCGACGCACAGCCGGCCCAGGGTTCACTGGACCGGTTCAGTCACCAGATCGAACACGAGACGCAGATGGAAAGCGATACGCGGGTGCCATCGGTGGATAGCCTGGTGGGCCAACGCAACAACAGCTAAGGAAACACAATCCTGTAGGAGCCGCCGCAGGCTGCGATCTCTTGATCTTGTTTTTAAAAATCAAAGTCAAAAGATCGCAGCCTGCGGCAGCTCCTACTGGTGATGCGTTCATAACCACCGTAGCATCGCGCCATTGATTTGACCGAGGTGCCCATGCTTATTCCCCACGACCAACTTGAAGTCGACACCCTGACCCGCCTGATCGAAGACTTCGTGACCCGCGACGGCACCGACAATGGCGATGACACGCCGCTGGAAACCCGTGTCTTGCGGGTTCGCCAGGCCTTGATCAAGGGCCAGGCCCTGATTGTCTTCGATCCGGAAAGCGAGCAATGCCAGCTGATGCTCAAGCATGACGTGCCCAAGCACCTATTCGACTGATTTCCTGTTCCGCGCCAGCTTGCGCTGGATTCGCTCGTAGATCTCGGTACGGTGCACGCTGACATCGTGCGGGGCTTCGATGCCGAAGCGCACATTGCCGCCATTGACGGCGATGATGCGCACCGAAATGGTGTCGCCGATGGAAATCAATTCGCCGACTACGCGACTCAGTACAAGCATGGCTGTGGTCCTTCAGAGTTATCGGACCTTGAAGATGCCCGGCGCACCGCGGGCCTACAAGGCAGCTGCGGTAATCCAGACCAAACCTACAAGCACAGGCCTACCTTGCTGAAGGAAATGTCTGACACACCACTTCTATCAAGCAAGGCCGATTCGTCAGGAGGCCGAGAAGCGCGGGCCGAACAGGATGATGCTTGCGCCGATCACGCACAGCGCCACGCCGAGCCAGTCGGAACCCAGCGGACGAATCCGCTCGACCACCGCCAGCCAGCCAATCGAAGCAATGATGTAGATACCGCCGTAGGCGGCATAGGCGCGGCCTGCATAAGTCGCTTCTATTCGCGTCAGCAACAGCGCGAACAACGTCAGGCTGAGCAGCGCCGGCAGCACCCACCAGACGCTTTTACCCTGGCGCAACCACATCCAGAAGGCAAAGCAACCGGCGATTTCGAACAGCGCCGCGAGGAAAAACCACAGGTAATTGAGCATGGGAAGGTCTCGCGAGGATGGCCGATGGCGGCCACCCTAACGAGGCTGTTGCAGGCGGGCAAGTTCAGCTTGCGGATTGTTTGGCCTTGGCGCGCATCTTGTCGGCCATCAGGGTCATTTCGTTGTAGAGCAGTTGCGGGTTCTTCTGCTTCAGCGCCCAGGCCTGGCGGCCCTGTTCGTGGGGCAGGATCATGAACTCGCCGGCGGCGACTTGCTGGTAGATATAGTCGGCGATATCGGCGGCACTGATGGGCGAGCTTTCCAGCAACTTGCCGACCTGGGCTTTCATGGCCGGGGTCGGGCCGCGGAAGGAGTCCAGCAGATTGGTCTGGAAGAACGATGGGCACACCACATGCACGCCGACTTCCTGATGCGCGAGTTCGATCAGCAGGCTTTCGGACAACGCCACCACGCCGGCCTTGGCCACGTTGTAGTTGCTCATGGCCGGGCCTTGCATCAACGCCGCCATAGACGCGATGTTGATGATCTTGCCCTTGCTCTTCTCCAGCAACGGCAGGAAGGCCTTGCAACCCTTGACCACGCCCATGAGGTTGATTGCGATCTGCCAGTCCCAGTCCTCCAGGGACAGCTCGCTGAAGAACCCGCCCGAGGCCACGCCCGCGTTGTTGACGATGACGTCGATGCCCCCCAGCTTGACTTCGCATGCCTGGGCGAAGGCGGTCAGTTGACTGTAGTCACGCACATCACAGCGCTGGATGAAGCCATCGCCACCGGCATCGCGCACCTGCTTCAGGGTTTCCTGCAAACCCGCTTCGCTGACATCCGACAAGGCCAGTTGCCAGCCTTCGCGCGCCCAGCGCAGCGCGATTTCGCGACCCAGGCCGGAGCCTGCGCCAGTGATCATCATGCGATTTTGCATAGCAAACAGCCTTGTTGTTCTGGGGAAGATGCGTCGAGTGTAGCGAAGGCTGTAGGCCGACCCACGCTCTATCAGATTGCTGAATGCCCCAAGCAAACCACGAACGCGGCGCACCAACTAACTTAACAGCAGACGGAATAGGCAATAGTTCTAAAAACCGCAAAAAAACTTGGAATTTTCTGCCTTGCGTCGCGGTCGGATTTTTTAAGCAGCTCGAATTAATGACATTCCCGCTGACTGATAACGGCTAAGTCATTCCTGAACACTTACAGCAAGGAAACAGACATGGGCACAATTCTTCTGATCATTCTGATCCTGTTACTGATCGGTGGTCTACCGGTCTTCCCGCACTCCAGAAGTTGGGGTTATGGCCCGTCCGGTATCATCGGCGTGGTGTTGGTGGTGATACTGATCCTGGTGTTGCTCGGCAAGATATGAAGTTTTGACCGATAAAAAAAGAGGCCCTTGAAGGGCCTCTTTTTTATTGCAGCGTTGTTTAGTCCGGCTTGCCGTCGACCACACCAGCGGTGTTATCGATCAGGCTCTTGGTCGCCGTTTGCAGGAACGCTTCGAGCTTGGTTTTAAGCTCGGCGGTACGCGGTGCATTCGGAACGACCACGGCACGAGGCGTAGCGCCCAGTTCATACTGGTACATCTTCGGCTGCATGTCCTTGTCCTTCGGCAACACCAGAATCTGGTCCGCGGTGATGATCGCGGTGGTCTGCTCGCTGCCCGATGGCTTGATCACGCCAAACCCGGTATCGCCCTCAGGCAAGTTGAGCAAGTCGCGGCCCCAGCACTGATGACGCACTTCGCCACCGATCCGGCCCATGATGGTCGGCACGATGTCGACCTGAGTACCCACGGTGTGGTCGAGGGTGCCGAATTTTTCCTGGATGCCCGGTGCGATCAGCAGCATCGGCACGTTGAAACGACCCAGGTCCATTTCGGTGATCTGGCGTTCGTTGCCGAAACCGTGGTCGCCGACGATGACAAACAGGGTTTCCTTGAAGTACGGCTCATTGCGCGCCTTTTCGAAGAACTGGCCCAGCGCCCAGTCCGAGTAACGCATGGCCGTCAAATGTTCGTTCAGGCTGCCACGATCGGTCACACGCTCAACCGGCAATGGGCTCGGCAAGGCGTACGGGGTGTGGTTGGACAGGGTTTGCAGCAAGGCATAGAAGGGTTTCTTGTCCTTGCCATCGCGGGCCTTGAGCTCCACCAGGCCACGGTCGAACATGTCCTGGTCGGACACACCCCAGGTCGGGTCGGAGAACACCGGGTTAACGAAGTCGTTACGCCCGATGAAGTTGGTCATGCCCTGGTTGCTGAAGAAACCCGACTGGTTGTCCCAGGCGAAATCGCCGTTGTAGACATACACGTCGTCGTAGTCACGAGCGCTGAGCAGCTGCGGCAGGCCGGACAGTTTGTGGCTGCCCTCCGGGGTCTGCATCAGGTATTCGAAACCCGGCAAGTTCGGGAAGCAGGCCATGGTGGCGAACATGCCCTGGTGGGTGTGGGTACCGTTGGAGAAGAAGCGGTCGAACAACAGGCCTTCCTTCGACAGTTTGTCGAGGTATGGCGTGATGTTGCCCGGCCCGCCCAGTACACCCACCGAGTGACCGGCCATGCTTTCCATCAGGATCACGACGACGTTCTTGATCGGCAGGGTCTTGTCCGCCGGCGGTGTGTAGTCGCGACGCACGGCGGCGGTCTCGCCATCCACCAGTTTGTCGTCCTGCATCACCAGCAGGTCGCGCACGGTCTGCTGCGCCATCGGTTGCGGCAAGGTGGCTTTCCAGATGTTGTCGCGATCTTCGGACATCCGGCTCTTCGCCGCCGCCACCAGGGACAGGGTACCGTTGAGGCCCAGCTGGTTGGCGAAGTTGGAATCGGTGGTGTAGACATCACCCCAACGCATGGGCGGGCCTTGGCGCAAGGTACCGCGGGCCGCGACCACGCAGATCAGCAGGCAGACCACGAACACCATGGCGCGCGAGTACCAGGGAGCCACCTGGCGGGTGCTGATGCTGCCGCCACTGAACGGGCCACGGGGACGCGTGGCACGGTCGGCACCCTTGAACGCCAGGCTCAGGATCCAGGTACCCAAGGCCCAGGCCAGCAGGTAGCGAACCACCGGGAAACCGTACCAGAGCATGCTCATCACGGTTTTCGGGTCTTCCTTCACATACTGGAAGACCAGCCCGTTGAGGCGCTGGTGGAATTCACGGTAGAAGTCCATCTCCATCAGGCCGAGGAACAGCGCGATGCTGGAAGTTACCGTCAGCCACAGGCGAAAGATCCCGCGCGCGGCCATGGCCCTGGCACTGAACAGCGCCAGCACCAGCGGAATGCTCAGGTACACCACCAGGCGCAGGTCGAAACGCAGGCCATTGGCGAATGCTTCGAAAAAGGTCGCGGCCGGTGTATCGAGGATCATTTCGCGGTTGTAGACCAGCAGCGCGAGGCGCAGTGCGGAAAACATCACCATCATGACCAGAGCGCACAACAGCGTGTAGGCCAGATGCGATTTGACGGTCGGTTGCAGCAAGCGACTCGATGCTCGCTTCTGACTCAGGGCGTCCGGGATTGCCATGTCGTTTTAGGACCCATTGGAAGTTGAAGTTTCGAAAATACAGCTGCGCCCTGCCCTCTGTTGGCCAGTACTCGGCCCCGGGGTTTGCGCGGTGCGCAAATGTTGCACGATCAATCGCGGCATTGCCATTGATTACTGTTCGTCGATGGCGGCGCGGGCGAATTGTCTTGGAGGCTTTGTGAAAATTTTGTGCAACGAATATCTGGAAACACAATAAAGGCGAAAGATCGCAGCCTTCGGCAGCTCCTACAGGGGCTGCGATCTTTGATCGGCGTTACTTCTCGGCGCGCTCTTTCAGGGCTTTCAACGTATTGAACGGGGCATCGACCACAAACTTGTTGGCCACCATCGATGGCACGCTGCCGCCAGGCTCGGTATGCACCTGGTAGGTCACCTCGACCTGATCGCCCTTGGGTACGAACTTCCAGAAACCGTCGACCTTGGCGACCCGGACAAAACCTTTTTCTTCAGGAATGTATTTCGGCACGCCCTCGAGCTTGCGGGTCAGGCTGCCATCAGCACCAACAGTCGTGGTGATATGCACCACCGAATCACGCGGCGTGACCGGCCATGGCGTATTGAACTGGGTGTAGGTCCAGCTCTGGTCGCCTTCGCGCTTGAGCAACTTCTGGGTCTTGCACTCGTGAATCCAGGCGCAGGTGCCGACCACGTCTTCCTGCAGCGCGCGCAGCTTGGCCACGGTGGTCTTCATCAGCGTGACGCCCTGATAGGCCTTGTAGTCGGAGCCGGGCACTTCACTCAGGGATATCTTGATGCCGTCTTCATTCCTGGCGACCTTCCAGTCTTCGGCCTGGGCGACCGACGTGGCCAGGACAGCCGTCAAACCACACAACACAGCCATACGATGCAGCGAACCCATAATCTTATTCCTTATTGTTGAAGTTCCGTTCGTCGAACACATCACGCGGCCGTCATTTGCTCCCACCAGCCAATCAACCGAATAGCCTCTTCGCTGCTGCTGCCACACACCTCGACGTCAGCCTCGAAAGCCGAACACACCGCCGGACGCTCGGGTTTACCGAAAATGTTGCACAGGTTTTCTGCAGAGAGTTGCAGGCAACGCTCCCCGGCGGCTTTGCCATTGGGCATACCGGGAATCGGTGAACTGATGGAAGGGGCTATGCAGCAGGCGCCACAGCCCTCACGGCATTTCATGACGAAAAGTTCCTCGCGACGAGCAATGTGTTAAAGGACGGGGCACAGAGTAACCGCTAAAACAGTTGTTTTAAATTACTCGGCCTCGGGTTTTTACCCGCAAGCGAGCGTGACCGGGCAGTCTCCGACCAAGCGTCTTTGCTTGCGGGCATGCAAAGGCGGGATTCAGCGCTTGAATTCGAACTCCAGCGCCGCGCCTTCGACTTCACGGCGTTCTTCGTTACGCAGTTGCAACTGCATTTCGTTATTGATCAGCTTGCCGTTAATCTGGAACTGGTTGTTTTTGTCCCCGAACATTTCCGGCAACACCGGTTCGCGCTTGGGTAATGGCACTGTACCGACCGGTTTCAGCTCTTCGACCATGTCCTTGGGCAAACTCAGGTCCAGGTCGGCTGAAGGGATTGGGGTTTTCACCACCTCGCTGGCCGGTTTTGACTTTGAAGCAACCGGTGGGCGCTTTTTTACCGCGGCGGTCTTTTTCGCCGGCGCGGTTTTACTCGCAGGTGCGTTTTTTTTCGGGGTGCTGGCGGTGGGTTTTTCCTGCACGGATTGGGCCTGCGCGGACGCCGGCAGAACACTCGCTAACAGGCAGATCAACAGCCAGGCGGCAGGAAAAATCGGCTTCATGGACCCAACGATGCAAACGGCGAAAACGACAGAGGTGCATATGCTCGCCTGTTGCGCGCCCCGTGACAAGCACGGACCGGAACCGCCCGGTCAAAAGCCGCCGGCCATCTCCTGGCAGAGCTGGGTGGCAAGCATGCCCAGGGTCATCAACGCCCGTTCGGCTTCGCGGTTCCATGGGATCCCGCAATTAAGCCGGATGCAGTGATTGAACTGCTCGGTGTTACTGAAGATCAGCCCTGGCGCGATACTGATGCCCTGCTGCAACGCGCGCACGTGCAGTTCCTGGGTGTTGACCCGTCCCGGCAGGCTCACCCACAAAATGAAACCGCCGGTCGGCCGGGTCATCTGCGTGCCTTCGGGGAAATACTGCTGCACCGCCAGCTGGAAAGCGCTGAGGTTCTTGCGGTACTCCTGGCGGATGTAACGCAAATGGCGGTCGTAGCCACCGTTTTCCAGATAGGCGGCAATGCCCATCTGGGTGACGCTGCAGGCCGAATGAGTACTGAAAGTCTGCAGGCGCTGGATCTCCTGCTGGTACTTGCCGGCAATCATCCAGCCGATCCGCACTCCCGGCGACAGGGTCTTGGAGAAGCTGGAGCAATAGATCACCCGATCCAGGCGGTCATAGGCCTTGAGCGATTTGGTGCGGCCCTGCTCGAACATCAGCTCGCCGTAGATATCGTCTTCGACGATCTGGATATCGAAGTCCGACGCCAGGCGCAGCAGCTGCTTCTGCCGCTCTTCGGGCATGGTGCCGCCTAGCGGGTTACTCAGACGAGTGGTCAGCACCAGCGCCTTGATCGACCACTGGTTGGCGGCCAATTGCAGGGCTTCCAGACTCATGCCGGTGGACGGGTCGCTGGGAATTTCGATGACCTTGAGGCCCAGCAGATCGGCCAGCTGCAACAAACCGTAGTAGGTTGGCGACTCGGCTGCGATCAGGTCACCGGGCCGGGTCAGCACCCGCAGGGACATCTGCAAGGCGTCGACGCAGCCGTGGGTGATCACCACTTCCGAGGGGTCGACCACCACGCCGGCATCGCGCATGCGGATCGCCACCTGTCGGCGCAAGGGTTCGAAACCGGGGCTGAACATGTAGCTGAAAGCCCGCGGGCTATGGAACCGGGTGACCTTGGCCAACTGCTGATGCAGCGCCCGCACCGGTAGATAGTCGACGCTGGGCACCGCGGCGCCCAGGGGAAAAACGCCCTCACGGCGCGATTCGACCAACACCTGCTGGATGATGCTGCTGCGGGTGACCAGGCCTGGCCGTTCGACCCGGGCGATGTCCGGGGTCGGCGCCGTCAGCGCCGGGGTCTGGTGCACGTAGTAACCGGACTGCGGCCGCGCGCGGATCAGCCCCTGATCCTCGAGGTTGGCATACGCCTGCAACACCGTGGCATGGCTGACGTTGAGCTGCGAACTCATCTTGCGCACCGAAGGCACGCGCTCGCCCGGTTGATAGACACCACGGCGGATGTCTTCGGCCAGTTGCTGAGCAATACGTTGGTAGAGCAAGAGGTTGGTCATGACGCAGCACTCGATTTCACGGGTATTTTATTCTTGTGTAAAACAATACCGGAACAGTTTAGAAGTGTACGGGGACAGTTGCCACAATAGTCGACAGTACAGTGCAGTGTCAGCAAGAACTGTACTGTTTTGCGAGATATTTGGCAGACATAAAAAAACCCGGCGCTGTATGGCAGCGCCGGGTAGTACGAGATTTGCAGGAGCTGTCGACTGAAAGGAGACTGCGATCTTTACAGGGTCACTTGAGTTTCAAGGAAGATCAAAAGATCGCAGCCTCGTTTCACTCGTCAGCTCCTACAGGCCGGATTTCACATTCAGCGGGCGGCGCCCAACTGGCCTTTTTCGTCGGAAAACACGATTTCCACTCGACGGTTCTGCGCACGGCCGCGCTCGGAAGCGTTCACGTCTACCGGGTATTCATCGCCGTAGCCTTCCACCTTGATGCGCTTGTCGTCGATGCCCAGGTCCATCAAGACGTCAGCCACCGATTGCGCACGGTCCCGCGACAACTTGAGGTTGTCCTGCTTGCCGCCGGTGCTGTCGGTGTAGCCTTCGATTCGCACTACGCGCTTGGGGTTTAGCTGCAGGAATTGCACGATCTTGAGCACCACGCGATTGGCCGAGTTTTTCAGCTCTGCTTCACCGGTGTCGAACAGCACATCGCCCAGGGTCATCACCAGGCCACGATCGGTCTGGGTGGTCGCCAGCGCAACAATTTGTTCTTCGAGCAACTTGCCCTGCTGCTGCACGCTGAACAGCTTGGATTCGCGCAACGCCAGTTGCAGGCGTTGACGCTCCAGTTCGAGCTTCGCTGCACGCTCTTCGTTGAGCACCTGGTTGGTGTGCTCGCGAGCGATTTCGCTGTAGCGCTGGCTCAGGTAGGCGTAATGCACCACGTCCGAGCCGCTGCCCCAGTAGCTGGACAACCGATCGGCGCGGGCCAGGGACTCACCGGCCCGAATCACGTCCTTTGGCGCGATGCGCAACACGTTGGAGTCTTCCTTGACCTTCTGGAAATCAGCACCGGCCTGCTGCAATGCCGACTCACTGTGCTGACCGGCGCAACCATAAAGGTTCATGCAGCCGGCCAGGATCACACCGCCGAGGGTTAGGGTCTTGAGGCTCATTGGGCGTCTCCCAGTTGCTTGCGCAGGCGGGCGATGCGGGTGTTGAGCACGTTCAGCTGCTCTTCGCTCTTGAGGGTCAGGACCCGGGCTTCTGCCAGGCGCGCATCCAGTTCGGCCTGTTCAGCGCGCATCCGCGCATTCCTGAACGATTGGTCGGCCATGCTGCCCTTGGCGCGGTTGTACTTGTCTTCGGCCAGTTTCATTTGCGGCACTTCGTCGGCAGTAGCGCCCACGGCCTTCGCTTGCTCGAGTGCCTGTTCGGTCAGGCGCATTTGTTCAATCGGCGCCGGATCGGCTGCACAACCCGCCAGGGCCAGAAGGGCCAGGGCAGCGAAAAGAGGTCGGATACTCACTAAAAATCCTTACTGTTTTGGGGTACTGACAGGTTTTTTCTGCTGCGCGTTCCAACGCTCGATATTGCGTTGCAGCGCGACCTCCGTCAGTCCGGACGCGGGCAATTCTGTCATCTTTTTGGCCAGCTGTCCGCGCAACCACGGATCGTTGCAGGCGGAGTTATGGGAAACCGCCAGGAACAGTCCAGGTCTGTCGACCGGTTGCTCACGGGCAACCAGGTCATTGGCCATGCCCAACGTCTGCGCCATTGCCATGCCGGAGTAGCGCCCGGCCAGGACAAATTCCACCTCGCCCAACAGCAGTTTCTGAAAGGCCTGGGTCAGGTTTGGCGTACGTGTGAGGGCCAATTGCTGCTCGGCGTAAGTAGCGAATGCCGAGGTCAATCGAGACTTTTCCGACAAAGCGCCTGGATGACCATGCAGGTCCTGCACTTCGTGGTAAGCCAGCGACGAGTCCCTGCGGGTCCAGACCAGGTAATCGTTTTCCAGCAACGGTGGATGAATGTAATCCAGGGATTCCAGCTCAGTGACCGTCAAAGGTGCATCGGCCAGCATGTCCATGCGCCCGCTGCGTACTTCGTCCAGGGCTTGGGAGCGTTTGCCGGCATAGAGCATTTCGACCTTGATCCCCAACTGCCCTGCTACCTGCTGCAACAAATCGGCACTGGCACCGATCAGGTGCTTGGGATTTTGCGGGTCCTGCCACAGGTACGGTGGCGCATCCGGGCTGCCGGTGACCACCAGGCGTTCGCACTTGCCGGCGGCGACGGACAGCGTCGGCAAAAGCATCAATCCCAGCAAGCTCCACGCAAGACGCAGATCCATGGCAATACTCTCCCGTTGAGACCGTGTATATCCCTGTAGGAGCGAGCTTGCTCGCGATGGTCTCAAATGCGCCGCGTTCATGCAGAATGCGCGCGTCATCGTTAACGTCCATCGCGAGCAAGCTCGCTCCTACAGGAAAAAAAAAGCCCGACCAAAGGGTCGGGCTCTTTATAAGTGAAGCAGCCGGATTAGACCAGCTTCTCCAGCTCAGGGATGGCTTCGAACAGGTCCGCCACCAGGCCGTAATCGGCCACCTGGAAGATCGGCGCTTCTTCGTCCTTGTTGATCGCAACGATCACCTTGGAGTCTTTCATGCCGGCCAGGTGCTGGATCGCGCCGGAGATACCGACGGCGATGTACAGCTGTGGAGCAACGATCTTGCCGGTCTGACCGACCTGCATGTCGTTCGGAACGAAACCTGCGTCGACCGCGGCGCGGGAAGCACCGACGGCAGCGCCCAGCTTGTCGGCCAAGGCGTACAGGTGTTTGAAGTTGTCGCCATTCTGCATGCCGCGCCCGCCGGAAACGACGATCTTGGCAGCGGTCAGTTCCGGACGATCGGACTTGGCCAGCTCTTCGCCGACGAAGCTGGAGATACCAGCGTCGTGGGCAGCGCCAACGGCTTCAACAGCCGCCGAACCACCGGTAGCGGCAACCGGATCGAAACCGGTGGCACGCACGGTGATCACTTTCACTGCAGCGTTCGATTGAACGGTAGCGATGGCGTTACCAGCGTAGATCGGGCGCTTGAAGGTGTCAGCGCTTTCTACCGAGATGATCTCGGAGATCTGGTCAACGTCCAGTGCAGCGGCAACGCGCGGCAGGATGTTTTTGCCGTTGGAAGTGGCGGCAGCCAGGATGTGGCTGTAGCCATTGCCCAACTCTGCGACCAGAGGAGCGACGTTTTCCGGCAGTTGGTGAGCGTAGGCAGCGTTATCAGCGACCAATACTTTGCTCACGCCAGCCACTTGCGCAGCGGCTTCAGCCACGGCGCCAGCGCCCTGGCCTGCAACCAGAACGTGGATGTCACCGCCAATCTTGGCGGCGGCAGCAACGGTGTTCAGCGTGGCCGGGGCCAGCACTTTGTTGTCGTGTTCAGCAATAACCAAGATAGTCATTTAGATTACCTTCGCTTCGTTTTTCAGTTTCTCGACCAGTTCAGCCACCGACTTGACCTTGATACCCGCGCTGCGTGCAGCAGGCGCTTCGACTTTCAGAGTCTTGTTGGTGGAGGCGGTGGAAACGCCCAAAGCGTCCGGAGTCAGCACTTCGAGAGGCTTCTTCTTGGCTTTCATGATGTTTGGCAGGGACGCATAACGCGGCTCGTTCAAACGCAGGTCGGTGGTGACGATGGCCGGCAGTTTCAGGGAAACGGTCTGCGCGCCGCCGTCGATTTCGCGAGTCACGGCAACGCTGTCGCCGCTGATTTCGACTTTCGAAGCGAAGGTGCCCTGACCGTAGCCGCTCAGTGCAGCGAGCATCTGGCCAGTCTGGTTGTTGTCGCTGTCGATCGCTTGTTTGCCAAGGATCACCAGCTGAGGCTGTTCCTTGTCGACTACAGCTTTCAACAGTTTGGCAACGGCCAGGGAGGTCAGGTCTTCGGCGGACTCGACGAGGATGGCGCGGTCGGCACCCAGAGCCAGCGCGGTGCGCAGTTGCTCTTGAGCGGTGGACGGGCCGACGGAGACGACGACGATTTCAGTCGCAACACCCTTCTCTTTCAGGCGTACGGCTTCTTCCACGGCGATCTCGCAGAACGGGTTCATCGACATCTTGACGTTGGCAAGATCGACGCCGGAATTGTCCGCCTTGACGCGAACTTTCACGTTGTAATCCACAACGCGTTTGACAGCTACAAGAACCTTCATGGATTCCTCGTTACTCTCCGGTGAAAAGAAAGTCGCCTAGGCGAACCTGGCGGTTGATGCTCATCGGGCGCAAGGGCACCTCCAAAAACGCCGGCAAAGGTGTCAAGTGACCATCGCTCATGATCTGTATGACCGTTCGTCAGTGGTGACTGAGGAGTCATTCAACATCGCGGCGTGTAAACTGCGCATCAAGCAAGCGCAGCGTCATTCTCTCCTGCCATCGCCCTGTCTTTAGAGGTGCTCTTGAAACCAACAGTCAGCCTACGGCGAGCGCAAAACCGCCCGTATCTTGACCGGAACACCTATTCCGGTCAATACGCCAAAATGGCCGTTCATAAGCCGGGTGACTTTGATTTCTCTGGCTTGGAGCCATTTCAAACAAACGTTTGTATTGGACGCTGAGAGTGGTGTAGATATAATGCGCCACCAAAGAGAAAGGTGGTTAATCGATTGTCCTCTCCCGGCGTCACGCAGGGATTCACGGATGCGACACCCAACCTCCCTATTAGAAAAAAAACTGTTGAGCCTTGAGTAGGAGATAACCTGTGGAACGCGAATACATGGAATTCGACGTGGTCATCGTCGGTGCCGGCCCCGCTGGTCTTTCCGCTGCCTGCCGATTGAAGCAGAAGGCCGCCGAAGCCGGTAAGGAAATCAGCGTCTGCGTGGTCGAAAAAGGCTCCGAAGTCGGTGCTCACATCCTGTCCGGCGCGGTGTTCGAGCCTCGGGCCCTGAACGAACTGTTTCCGGACTGGAAAGAACTTGGCGCGCCGCTGAACACGCCGGTCACCCGCGACGACATCTTCGTGCTGAAGAACGCTGAAAGCGCGCAGAAAATTCCAGACTTCTTTGTGCCCAAGACCATGCACAACGAAGGCAACTACATCATCTCCCTGGGCAACCTGTGCCGCTGGCTGGCCCAGCAGGCCGAGAACCTGGGCGTGGAGATCTACCCGGGCTTCGCCGCCCAGGAAGCCCTGATCGACGAAAACGGCGTGGTACGCGGGATCATCACCGGCGACCTGGGCGTTGACCGCGAAGGCAATCCGAAAGAAGGCCTGTACACCCCGGGCATGGAACTGCGCGGCAAGTACACGCTGTTCGCCGAAGGCTGCCGTGGCCACATCGGCAAGCAGCTGATCAAGCGCTTCAACCTCGACACTGACGCTGATGCCCAGCACTACGGCATCGGCCTGAAGGAAATCTGGGAAGTCGACCCGGCCAAGCATCAGCCAGGCCTGGTGGTGCACACCGCCGGTTGGCCGATGGACATCATGGGCACCGAGAACACCGGTGGCTCGTTCCTCTATCACCTGGAAAACAACCAGGTAGTAGTCGGCCTGATCGTCGACCTGTCCTACAGCAACACTTACCTGTCGCCGTTCGACGAGTTCCAGCGCCTCAAGCATCACCCGGTGCTCAAGCAGTACCTGGAAGGCGGCAAGCGCATCAGCTACGGCGCCCGCGCCATCTGCAAGGGCGGCCTGAACTCGCTGCCGAAAATGGTCTTCAAGGGCGGCGCGCTGATCGGCTGCGACCTCGGCACCCTGAACTTCGCCAAGATCAAGGGCAGCCACACCGCGATGAAGTCCGGCATGCTCGCCGCTGAATCGGTGGCTGACGCACTGTTCGCCGACAAGGACGGTACTGAAGAACTGACCACTTACGTCGACGCGTTCAAGAACAGCTGGCTGCACGAAGAACTGTTCGCCAGCCGTAACTTCGGCCCGGCGATCCACAAGTTCGGCGCTATCGTGGGTGGCGGTTTCAACTGGCTGGACCAGAACATCTTCGGCGGCAAACTGCCGTTCACCCTGCACGACACCAAGCCGGATTACGCGTGCCTGAAACTGGCGGCCGACTGCAAGAAGATCGACTATCCGAAACCGGACGGCAAGATCAGCTTCGACAAACTCAGCTCGGTGTTCATCTCCGGTACCAACCACGAAGAAGAGCAGCCTTGCCACCTGAAGCTGACCGATCCGAGCATCCCGATCAGCAAGAACCTGCCACTGTACGATGAGCCGGCACAGCGTTACTGCCCGGCTGGCGTGTACGAAGTGATCACCAAGGAAGACGGCGAGAAGCGCTTCCAGATCAACGCCCAGAACTGCGTTCACTGCAAGACCTGCGACATCAAGGACCCTGCACAGAACATCACCTGGGTGACGCCGGAAGGCGCTGGCGGCCCGACTTACCCGAACATGTAAGCCGAACGCCTGGACATCGAGGCTCCCGAAATGGGGGCCTTTTTGTTGCCTGCGATTGATGAATCAACCTAGATCCAATGTGGGAGCGGGCTTGCTCGCGAAAGCGGTATGTCAGTCAACATCGATGTTGGATTTCAGACCGTCTTCGCGAGCAGGCTCGCACAGGGTTTCCCTACGGGTTCAGGCAGCGCGTTCCTCGCCCGGATTACGCTCGAAGTAGCGCTTGTACTCGCGACTGAACTGCGACGTGCTCTGATACCCCACCCGATGCGCCACCTGCGCCACGCCCAGCCCCTCGCCCAGCAACAACTGCTGCGCCCGAAGCAAACGCAATCGCTTCAGATATTGCACCGGCGACAGCAAGGTGCTGCGCTTGAAATGCTCATGAAAGGTCGACGCACTCATGTTGGCGCAGCTGGCCAGGGTCTCGACGTTCAGCGGTTCGGTGTAATGCGCATGCAGATGACTGAGCGATGCCGCGATCCGCGCGAATTGTCCCTGCTGCTCGACCAGGGCGCGCAACACATCCGCCTGCGGACCGCGCAAGGCGACGAACAGCAATTCGCGCAAGCGCGCTTGCCCCATGATCTGGCATTCCAGCGGATCGTGCAGGCAGCGCAACAAGCGTTCGACACAACCGCGCATGGCGTCATCGAGCACCGCCGAGGTCATGGACTCCGGTGTTTGTGCCGCAATATGCCGCCCCGGCGCCAAGCCCATCGCCAACACCAGCTCGCCGAGCATCACCCGGTCGATCGCCACAGACACTCCCAGCATGGGCCCGCTCGGTGCGGCAAAGGTTTCACACTCGAACGGCACCGGCAGCGCCTGGATCAGATAGTGCCCTGCCCCATATTCCAGGGTGCGCGGCCCCAGGTACGCCAGTTTGCTGCCTTGGGCGATGATCACCAGGCTCGGCTCGTAGATCTGCGGGCCACGGGCCACATCGCAACTGGCGCGCAGAACCTGCACGCCCGGCAACGCGGTCGGCACGAATCCGTCGCGGGTCGATAGCGGCTCAATCAGCGAAACCAGCGCGGCATTGGCATCAAGGTGGCGTGTTAACAGCATTCAAAAAGCTTCACGGAAAAAGGGATGAAAGCATCATCGCAGGTCTGATCGCCAATGCGATCGATCAAGAGCCGATGCCGGAGGAATAGGCATGACACCCGGAGGAATCGCCATGGCCGCGATGGGGTCCGGCGCCCAGAATGCGCCACCTCACTTGTCAGCGCTTTTGCGAGGTTCACCATGTACACCGCCATCGGATACGCCGCCCAGTCGGCCACCACGCCCCTCGCCCCGGTAAAATTCGAACGCCGCAGCCCACGCCCCGACGACGTTGCCATCGAGATTCTCTACTGCGGCGTGTGCCACTCCGACATCCATCAGGCCCGCAACGAGTGGGGCATTGCCGTATACCCCTTGATGCCTGGCCACGAAATCGTAGGCAAAGTTACCGCCATCGGTGCGAATGTCAGCAAACACAAAGTCGGCGATCTGGTCGGCGTCGGCTGCATGGTCGACTCCTGCCGCAGTTGCGACGCCTGCCAGGCCAACCTCGAGCAATACTGCCTCGAAGGCCCGACCATGACCTACGCCACCCCCGACCGCGTAGACGGCAGCAACACCATGGGCGGTTACTCCGACAGCATCGTGGTCAGCGAGCACTTCGTGGTGCGTATTCCGCAAAAGCTCGACCTGGCCAGTGCCGCGCCGATCCTGTGTGCCGGCATCACTACCTACTCGCCGCTAAAGCACTATGGCGTGAAGGCCGGCGACAAGGTGGGGATTCTGGGCATGGGCGGCCTTGGCCACATGGGCATCAAGTTCGCCAAGGCCCTGGGCGCCGAAGTGACGTTGTTCACCCGTTCGGCGAGCAAGGCTGAAGAGGCCCGCCGCCAAGGCGCGGACCACGTCATCGTGTCCACCGATGCCGAACAGATGAAGGCCGCGGCGGGACATTTCGACTTCCTGCTCGACACCATTCCGGTGCAGCACGACCTCAATCCCTACCTCGACACCCTGCGCTTCGACGGCGTGCACATCCTGGTGGGCTTGATCGAACCGGTGGATCCACCCATGCATGCCGGAAAGCTGGTGATGAGCCGTCGTGTGCTCGCCGGTTCCTTGATCGGCGGCATCGCCGAAACCCAGGAAGTGCTGGATTTCTGCGCCGAGCACGACATCACCTGCGACATCGAAATGCTCGACATCCGCCAGATCAACGAGGCCTACGCCCGCATGATCGCCGGTGACGTGAAGTACCGCTTCGTCATCGACATGGCGACCCTCAAGGTCTAAACCTTGAGGCCAAGCTCCGCCGACAACCGGGCCGTGACCCCTTTGATCAGGGGAATCAGCTCGGCCATTTTTTCCAGCGGCATGTACGGCACGGTGCTGGCGATGCTGATGCCGGCGACGATGCGTTTGCTGGCATCGCGGATCGGCGCCGCCACGCAGCGGATCGACGGTTCGTTGTCCTCCAGGTCGAAGGCGTAGCCACCGGCCACGTACTCGACCATGCGCTGCTGGAACTGCTCCCAGGACTGCTCCGGGTGCTGCGGCCAGAACAGATTTTTCCCACCTACCGGCAGGCTGACTTCGTACAGGCGCTGCCATTCCTGCGGCGAGTCATCGAGCATCAACGCCTTGCCGATCCCGGTGCGCGCCAACGGCATGCGATGGCCGACCCGCGAGCGCATTTCCGGTCCGTTGCGCCCCGGATTCTTGAGCAGGTACAGCACCTCGTCGCCTTCACGGATCGCCAGGTGGATAGTGTCGCCAGTGGCTGCCGACAATTCATCCAGATATGGCCCGGCCAGGGTCACCAGCGGCAATTCTTCGCGCGCCTGGAATCCCAGCTCGATCAGCTTGGGCCCCAACAGATAACCGACCTGCGGCACCACCCGCAGATAACGCTCGTCCACCAGGCAACTGGCCAGGCGATGGGTGGTGCTGCGCGTGGTGCCGATCAACCGGGCGATTTCCTTGAGATCGCGGGCGCCACTGGCCACGGCCTGAACCACACCCAGACCGCGAAGCAGGGTCTGGGTGCCAGTCGGTGCGGCGTCCTTGGCGATTTTTGGGGCGTCTTCCTGCATATCCAGCCTTTACCGTTGAGCGAGTGAACGGGCGGCATTATGGTCGCCCGCAGGTCACGACTACAACTTGATACGCTCGACCTTGCCCACCAGCAAGATGTAGGAAAGCGCACCGATCAACGCCAGCACCGAGATATAGGTGATGGCCGGGGCAAAAGAGTCACCGCTGGCCAGGAAACCGATGACGATGGGCGTGGCGATGGCCGACAGATTGCCGATGAAGTTGAACACCCCGCCGGTCAGCCCGAGCAAGCGCGCCGGTGCCAGGGTCGACACCAGCGACCAGGTGATCGACGCCAGGCCGTTGCCGAAAAATGCCAGCGCGAGGAAGGCAATCACCAGCGGCGTCGATTCGACGAAGTTGGCGCCGATGATCGAGGTGGAAATCAGCAGGCCACTGATGATCGGCAACTTGCGCGCGAACCCTACGCTGTAGCCGCGACGGATCAAAAAGTCCGAGAAGAACCCGGAACACAGCACGCCGACGAACGCCGCGAGAAACGGCAGCGATGCCAGCAGGCCGGACTTGATGAAGTCCATGCCGCGGTATTTCACCAGGTACGTCGGGAACCACGTCAGGAAAAACCACAGCGTCGAGTTGAGGCAGAACTGGCCGAGGTAGATGCCCCAGAGCTTGCGTTTGGTCAGGACAATGCCCAAGTCGGTCCAGCTGAATTTGGCCTTGACCTTGGCTTGTTCGGCCTGGATATCCACCAGCCCGCCACCTTCGCGGATCAAGTCGATTTCGGCCTCGTTGGCGCCTTTGAAATCCCGTGGCTCGCGATACACCGCGTACCAGATCACCGCCCAAAGAATGCCCACTGCGCCGGTGGCGACGAACACCATGTGCCAGCCGAATTCATGTTGCAGCCAGGCCAGTACCGGCGTCAGGAAAGCCAGGCCGACGAACTGCCCGGAGGTATAGAAACCGATGGCCGTGGCGCGCTCACGCTCCGGGAACCAGGTGGTGACCACGCGGCTGTTGATCGGATAGGCCGGTGCTTCGAGAGCACCAACCGCCATGCGCAACACGAACAAGGCGATGAAACTGCCGGCGAAGCCGAGCATGACCGTGGCAATCGACCACAGCATCAGTGCGGCGGTGTAGAGAATACGCGGCGGCACCCGGTCCACCAGCCAGCCACCGGGAATCTGCATGGCGGCGTAGGTCCAGCCGAAGGCCGAGAAGATCAGGCCGACGTGGATCGGATCGATGCCCAGGTCGCTGGTCAGCGCTGGTGCGGCGATCGACAGGTTGCTGCGGTCCAGGTAGTTGATCACCACGGTGATGAACAGCAGCACCATGATGAAAAAACGCTTGCGGCTGGGCGCCGCCAACGACGCCTGCCCGGTGAGGGTTTGCGGTTGCATGGGGAGTGCCTCTTTTTATGTTTATTGAGGTCGAACCAGTAACGCAGATCTCCCTGTGCATGGAGATCAACCTGTGGGAGCCAGCCTGCTGGCGATGGCGGTGTGTCAGTCACCATCATCGCTGGATGTACCGACCGAATCGCCAGCAGGCTGGCTCCCACAGGGGATAGGTGGTGGATCAGGGAGCACTCACCACTCGGCAAAACTGCCATCGGCATGGCGCCAGATCGGGTTGCGCCAGCGGTGGCCGACGGCGGCGCGTTCGATCACGTATTCCTCGTTGATCTCGATGCCCAGGCCCGGGCCGTTGGGGATCTTGACGAAACCTTTGTCGTAGTCGAATACCCGCGGGTCTTTGACGTAGTCGAGCAGGTCGTTGCTCTCGTTGTAATGGATGCCCAGGCTCTGCTCCTGGATGAATGCGTTGTAGCAGACCGCGTCCAGTTGCAGGCACGCCGCCAGCGCGATCGGGCCCAGCGGGCAATGCAACGCCAGCGCCACGTCGTAGGCTTCGGCCATGTTGGCGATCTTGCGGGTTTCGGTGATGCCACCGGCGTGGGAAGCATCGGGCTGGATGATGTCGACGTAGCCTTCGCTGAGCACGCGCTTGAAATCCCAGCGCGAGAACAGCCGCTCACCCAGGGCAATCGGCGTGCTGGTCAGCGGCGCCAGTTCTTTCAGCGCTTCGTAGTTTTCGCTGAGCACCGGCTCTTCGATGAACATCAGTTTGTACGGGTCGAGTTCCTTCATCAGCACCTTGGCCATGGGCTTGTGCACCCGGCCATGGAAATCGACGCCGATGCCGACGTTCGGCCCCACCGCGTCACGCACGGCGGCGACGTTGGCCAGGGCCAGGTCGACCTTGTCGAAGGTATCGAGGAACTGCAGCTCTTCGGTGCCGTTCATTTTCACGGCGGTGAAACCCCGGCTGACCGCTTCCTTCGCCGCCCGCGCGGTGTCTGCCGGACGGTCGCCGCCGATCCACGAATACACGCGGATCTTGTCCCGCACCTGGCCACCCAGCAGGTCACTGACCGACACACCCAGGGCCTTGCCCTTGATATCCCACAACGCCTGGTCGATACCGGCCAGGGCGCTCATGTGGATCGCGCCGCCTCGGTAGAAGCCGCCGCGATAGAGCACGGTCCAGATGTCCTCGATGTTGCGCGGGTCTTTGCCGATCAGGTAGTCGGACAATTCTTCAACGGCGGCAGCGACGGTGTGGGCGCGGCCTTCGACCACGGGCTCGCCCCAGCCGGTCACGCCTTCGTCGGTCTCGACCTTGAGGAAGCACCAGCGTGGCGGAACGATGAAGGTGGTCAGTTTGGTGATTTTCATCTGTGCTCTCTTTTTATCAATGCAGCTCTTATTAGATGCAGCGCACGCAGCGCCAAAAAAGTCTTAGCGAGGGGCTTTCCAGGCAGCGACGTAGGCCTTGGCATTGGCCGCCACTTGCGCCGGGGTCATGCCCGGTTTGAACAGCCCGGAACCGAGGCCGAAACCCTTGACGCCGGCGTCGATGAACACCTGCATGTTGTCCGGGGTGATGCCGCCAACCGGCGCCAGAATGGTCCCGGCGGGCAACACCGCGAGCCAGGCCTTGACGACCGCCGGGCCCATCTGCTCGGCGGGGAACAGCTTCAGCACATCAGCGCCCTCGGCCAGTGCCGCGAAGGCCTCGGTCGGGGTGGCGACACCGGGCGACAGGTACAGGCCGGCCGCTTTCGCCGCACGCAACACCTTGGGATCGCTGTGGGGCATGACGATCACCTGGCCGCCCGCCGCTTTCACCTGCTCAACCTGCTCCGGCGTCAGCACCGTGCCCGCGCCGATCAGGCAATCGGCGGGCAGGCTGCTGCGCAGGATGCGTATGCTTTCGTACGGCTCGGGGGAATTGAGCGGCACTTCGATGACGCGAAATCCGGCGGCGTACAGGACTTCGCCGATGGCAGCTGCTTCTTGCGGACGCAGGCCACGCAGGATCGCGATCAGACCGTTTTGCGCCAGTGCTTGTTTGAGCATGTCAGGACTCCAGTCAGGGTTAACGATGGGGATTGGCCGCGACCAGGCCGGCCGCCAGGGCCAGCTGCCACAAGCCGCGTTCGGTGGCCTGCTCGGCCAGCGTCACCCGGGAAAAACCGCAGGCATCGAGCGCCCGGCTGTAGCGGCTGCACAGTTGGGCATTGCCGATCAGGATGATCGAAGGCAGGTGCACGCTGTTGCTTCGACGCCGCTGCACGCACGCCAGGGCCGACAGTTCATGGCCGATGAGCAGGCCGGACAGATAATCCGCTTGCGCCGTGGCGCTGAGTTCGCCGGTCAGGCCAAGGCTGCGGGCGCTGAATAGGGTAGACAAAGGACCGATTTCGCCCTCCGTCGACAACGCCACCTGCACGCCGCGATCGAACGCGTCGCCATCGAATGACCCGCCACGCTGTTGGGTGCGCCCAAGAATGCTGTGTTCGCAGAGCACGGCGAAGATTTCGCCGGTCATGAAGGTATCGAAATGCACGATGCAGCCATCGGCCACTTCCACCCATTTCGAATGGCTGCCCGGCAGTCCGATCAGCAGATCGGCGCCCGCCTCGCCCGCCAGGTTGTGCAGCACGCCGAGCACCTGGGTTTCCTCGCCGCGCATCACGTTCGGCAGGCGCGAACGCTGGATCACGCCCGGCACGATGTGTACATCGACGCCGCGAAGGCTGCGTACGGTTTGCAGGGCGGTGCCGAGGTTGGCGACGTTCGCAGGCGTGTCGCGATAGGCCGCTTCGCGCCAGCCCTGGGCGCTGCCGACCATGCCGCAGGCGATCACCGGCAAGTCGGGCTGTTGGTCGAGCCAGTCACCGCAGGCTTCGTCAAACGCCAGTTCAAACCCGTCGACGCATTCGCGGCCGTTGATGATTCGCCCAGCCTTGGGCAACTGCATGATCCCCGACGACAGCGAACGCTGTTCGAGCACCTGGCCGCCCGCGGCAAGTTTGTAGGCACGTAATGAGGTTGTCCCCCAGTCGAGCGCGATCAATTGCGCCTGCATCGCTTCACCTGTTCTGTTTTTGGCAGTGAGTGAGGGGACTATAAACCTTGGCGCCGATAAATCTCAATATATAAATATCACTCCCATATATTGGGATACGCTTATTTCAGACAAAAAAAATCGCAGACGTTGATTTCTGCGATATTTGAAACATACACAGCCCTGGAGCCGGCTTGCTGGTGATCCAACCTGAGGTGCTGTGCTGCTCTTCAGGTCGCCTTCGCTGGCAAGCCAGCTCCTACAGATGGGTCTACGCCGTGATTAATTACCGTCTGCGAACTCTCTCAGCACCTTGCCATCCATGCGGTAGCGAACCCACTCCTCCTGCGGCTGTGCACCCAGGGATTTGTAGAAGTCGATCGCCGGCGTATTCCACTCCAGCACGCTCCATTCGAAGCGCCCGCAGTCGTTGGCACAGGCGATTTTCGCCAGGTGGCGCAACAGGGTCTTGCCCGCCCCGCCGCCACGCTGCTCAGGCGTGATGTACAGGTCTTCGAGGTACAGGCAGTTGCTGCCCAGCCACGTGGAGTAGCTGAAAAAGAACACCGCAAAACCGATGGGCACGCCTGCGCGCAGGCAGATCAGGCCATGGGCCGTGGCCCCTTCGCTGAACAGGCTGCGTTCGATGTCGGCGACGCTGGCGATGACTTCATGGCGGGCACGTTCGTAGTCGGCCAGTTCCGTGATGAACGCGAGGATTTGCGGTGCGTCACTGGGGGTCGCCGGGCGGATTTCGATCGTCATGAACGTGCCTTGTCAAAAGTTGAAAACGCCATACTAAGGCGGTGCGTGGCGCTCGTCACATGGGAAATGAAAATGTCATCCCGGGCATTACTCCGCCCACCGCTAACCCTGGCATCGCGAACCTCGGACCTATCCTTGGCGCCCGGCGTGGTAGATAGAGGCCCTGGGTATCTATCGGGTCAAGGAACCGCGTCATGTCTACTGCAACACCTCAAGTCTCCAGCAAATTGTTCGGCCTGTTTTGCCTGGCCAGCTACTTGCTGTCCCTGTCCTACGGCTCGACTTTTTTGCTGTCATTGCTGATCGGCTCTCGCGGGGGTAACGAGCACGATGCCGGCAGCGTGATTTCGGCGGCGATGCTCAGTACCTTCGCGGCGGTGATTGTTTCCGGCCACCTGTGCGACCTGCTCGGTGCGGCCCGCTCGGTGGCACTGTTCGGCTTGTTGCTGGTGGCCGCCAGCCTGGGCTTTGCCCTGACACCGGGCTTTGGCCAATGGCTGCTGTTTTTCGGGCTGCTGCTGGGCTTGGGCTGGGGGGTGTTCTATACCCTCGGGCCGATCATCGTCGCGAGCCTGGTGACGCCTGCGCAACGGGCGAAATATTTTGCCCTGCTGTCGGGCAGCATGATGAGCGGAATCGGCAGTGGTCCTTTGCTCGGTCGTGCCGCCAGTGCCTTGGGCTATCCGGTGACGGCCGCGTTTTACCTGGCCGCGCTGGCCAGCCTGATGGGAGTGTTGCTGTTCTGGAGACTGGATGGCCAGTTGAAAAAAGCGGCCGTGCCCTCGACTGCCGTGTCGCGGATTTCCTGGCGTGCCGCCGCGCAAGTGCTGTCGTCCCGGGCGGTGCTGCCGATCGTCATGGTCGGCCTTGGCGGTTGCGTTTTCGGCGGCCTGTCGAGTTTCCAGACCAGCTACGCCGCCGCGCGCTCACTGGACTATTCGCTGTTCTTCCTCGGCTTCATGGGTGCGGCGATCAGCAGTCGCCTGCTGATCGCCGGCTTCGTGGTCAAGCGCGATCCGCTGCGCGCCTCGTGCCTGCTGTCGGGCCTGATGATGGGCTCGATCCTGATGTTCGGTTTCGTGGTCGACGATGGCTTGAGCTATGTGTTGGCGGCGGTGATGCTCGGGGTCGGTTACGGCCTGACCTATTCGGTGATCAACGGCCTGGCCGCGAATGAGGCGCCGAACGGCACCACCGCGCAATCCTTGCTGCTGTTCAGTCTGTCGTATTTCATCGGCGTGTTCGGCTTCCCGCTGCTTGCCGGGAAAATCATCGTCGAGCAAGGAATGGCGACGCTGCTGTACACCCTGTTGGCGGTCGCCGGCCTCAACTGGCTGATCACCGTGGGTCGCCTGATCTGGCGTCGGCTGAGCTCGACCAGGTCATTGCTGCAAGCCTGAACCGTTCGTCGTTCCTCAGGCACCAATCCGAAACGGGGGCGGACCAACATCAGGTAGGGACTCTAAATCAATGGAGACACCACCATGCGCACGCCCCGGTTGACCGCTCTCGCCCTCGCTGTCCTGCTCTCCCCGCTTGCCAATGCTGCCACCACCGCGTCCGGCACCGGCCCGACCAACCCGGTCGAATCGCCCAGAGCCCCCGCCATCCAGAGCGCCCCCGGCATCAACACCAACGGCACGGGCGTCGACAGCAGCCTGCCGCCGTCAACCGGTACCGATCCGCGCATCCAGGGCAACGATGCCGGCCGCCAGGGTGGCCTGAACCAGCCCGACACCAAGACACCCGATAACGCCGCCCCCGGCATCGGCTCGACCACCACCGAAGGTGGCTCGGGCTCTTTAGGGGGCGTGAGCCAATAGTTCACCGCACCACCTACCTATCGCAACGAAGAGGTAACCATGAACGTCGATAAAAACCTGGAAAAAGAAGTCTTGACCCGCCTGCTGCACGCCCACCCGAGTGGCCTGGGCAAGGAGGTGCTGGACAATTACCGGGGGGAGAAGATCGTCGCCAGTACCCTCGCCGAACTGCAGGAACGTGGACTGATCCAGCACGGCAACGTGCAGTGCAACGAGGACGGCGAGCACTCGCTGAATCTGCCGATCAAGCTCAGCGCTGCCGGCGTTGAGGCGGCACGCAAGCTGGATGTTTGAACCCATCAGCAAGCCTGGAGAAATCCCATGCCTCGTGGAAGCAAAGACAAATACACCGCCGAGCAGAAACGCAAGGCCGAACACATCGAAGAGAGCTATGAGCACAAGGGCGTGTCCAGGGACGAAGCCGAAGCGCGTGCCTGGGCGACGGTGAACAAACAGTCCGGTGGTGGTGAGCGTGCCGGGGGTTCCGCGCGCAAGAAGCCGGCCAGTGCCAAGTCCGCGGATCGCAAGGAATCTGCACGTCGCGCCGTCGTCAGCCGTGACGGCCATCCGCGCAGCAGCAAGGTTTCGCGCGATACCCAGACCGTCGATAGTTTGAGGAAAGAGGCCCGGGCGAAAGACATTCCCGGGCGATCGTCGATGCGAAAGCAGGAGTTGATCGAGGCGTTGCGCAAGGCTGGTTGAGGATCGGTTGAATTTGAGGGCCTCTTCGCGAGCAAGCCCGCTCCCACATTCGACCGTTTCTCCTTGAAGAAATGCGATCACATGTGGGAGCGGGCTTGCTCGCGAAAGCGACAGATCAGACGCCGCAGGTCTTCCTGATCAAATCATCCACCTCAGCAGCCCCCGGCGAAGTCGCCGGCCCCCACCGGGTCACCGCCAACGCCGCTGCCGCATTCGCCCTTCGCGCCGCATCAAACGCCGACAAACCCTGCGCCAGCCCCGCCACGAACACTCCTGCATGGGCATCGCCGGCGCCATTGCTGTCCACCGCCTGCACCTTGAAACCCGGCACATGCCGACGCTCGCCATGCTGATGAATCCAGCAGCCCTGGGGCCCGTCACGCACTACCATGAGCACGTCGCGCGGCAAATGCTCGACCAGTCGATCCAATGCCTGGGCGATGTCCGGCGCGCCGGTAATCTTCAGCGCTTCGACGCTGTTGCTGGTCCATACGTCGATGCGCGCCAGCAGCGCCTGCATCACCGGCATGTCCGGCGAATCCACCAGCGGCCCCGGATCGAACACCACCTTGACCGCGCCCGGCAACGCCAAAATCCAATCCACCAGCGCCTGTGCCTTGCCCGCCTGCAGCAGGCTGTAGCCGCTGACGTAGACATAATCGCCCGTCTCGGCCGGTACACTGGCCAGGTCCTCGGCCGTCAACTCGCCTTCGGCGCCGATGTAGGAGACGAAACTGCGTTCGGCCGAAGCGTCGGTGATGGCCACGCACAGCCCGGTGTCGCGCTCGGCAGGGTCAGCGATGCCGATCCGGATGCCTTCGGCATTCATCGCCTCACGCGCCAGGTCACCGAAACGTCCGCTGCCGTGGCGACCGAGGTAGACCACCGGCAGGCCGTTACGTTGTGCGGCCGCCATCACATTGAAACCGCCGCCCACTTCGAAACTGGCGGACTGCGCCAACACGTCGCCTCCCGCTTGCGGCAATTGATCCACGGCCATGACCAGGTCGATGATCACCTGGCCCGTGTGCAGCATCTTAGGCATGAGCATTCTCGACCATTGCGGCACGACGGTCCTTCGCCCCGCCGAGTACCAGATAAATGCCACCGGCGACCACAAAGGTCACGATCCAGCCGAGGCCGTTATGCCCCAGCCACGAGTCGGACAGGAATCCCTTGAACCAGACGTTTTCTGCCGTGGTGCCGATGGTGGTGAAACTGAACCCGAGCACGATCGCCAGCGCCCAGGCACCGAACGCGCGCCACTCGACGCCGCCGCGATACCAGTAGGCGCTGCTCGGGCTGACGTCCAGCAGGTCCTTGGGACTGTAGTAGTGACGATGAATCAGGTCGACCACAAAGATCCCGACCCACGCCGTGATCGGCACTGCCAGCAGGGAAATGAAGGTGATGAACGGGCCGTAGAAACTGTCGGCGATCAGCATGAAGTAGATCGAACCGGCGAAGATCGCCACGATGTCCACCACCACGGCGTAGACGCGCTTGACCTTGAGGCCCAGGGTCAGCGTGGTGAGGCCGGCGGAGTATACCGACAGGTTGTTCGACAGCAGCAGGCCACCGAAGGCGGTGATCAGGTACGGCACGGCCATCCAGGTCGGCAACATGTCGCGGATGGCGATGATCGGGTCGGTGGCCTGGGCCAGGTCGTTGTTGCCCACCGACAGCAGGCCGCCGAGGGTGATCAACAGCACCAGTGGGATGCCCGCGCCGAACGCCGCCGACGCCACCAGGCGCACGGCCTTGACGCTGCGGTGCTGATAACGGGACATGTCGGCACCGGCGTTGGCCCAGCCGATCCCGGTGCCGGCGGCCATGGTGCCGATACCGATGATCATTGCGCTCATCGGCGCTGGCGTGGCGTTGAACACCGCACTCCAGTCGATGGTGGCGCAAAGGAAGCCGCCGACCAGGATGTTCAGGGCGCCGAACACGTAGGTTGCCCACTTCTGAATCACCAGCAGCGTGGCGTGACCGAGGCCGGAGACCGACAAGGTCAACAGTACGAAAATCGCGATGAACACCAGGGTCAGCAGCGGCGCGCTTTTCGCTTCCACCGGCGAACCAAAGAGGATCGAGCACAGCGACAGCAAGACGAACGCGGCGGTGGTGGTGTTGACGGTTTCCCAACCCAGGCGCGACATCAGCGAGACCAGGGTCGGGCCGATATTGCCGCGCACGCCGAAGATGGCGCGGGACAGGGTCAGGCTCGGTGCGCGGCCACGACGACCGGCAATGGAAATGATCCCGACCACCGCGAAGGAACCGGCGGCACCGAGGATCGCGACGATGACTGCCTGCCAGATCGCCAGGCCGCGAAAGGCCACGAGGGTCGCACCCAGCGGCAGGCCGAGGATAGAAATGTTGGCGGCGAACCAGACCCAGAACAGCTGCAGCGGATGCCCATTGCACTCGGCCTCCGGCACCGGCTCGATGCCGCGGGTTTCCAGCTGCCCGGCGTTCTGCCCGGCGTTCGATGAACTCATGAAAAAATGCTCCTGTTGCCATTTTTGTGGTTGTGGGCAAGGTAGGAGCTGCCGCAGGCTGCGATCTTTTGATCTTGATTTTCAGCGACCTCAAGACCGCCAAAGATCAAAAGATCGCAGCCTGCGGCAGCTCCTACAGGGGATTTGTGTTCCTCAGCGCAGGGTGAGGAGTCCTTTCACAAGGGGCTCCAGCTCCAGCTCATTGACGGCCTTGACCGTGTCGATCATCTCGACCGGCCAACTCGCCAGACCCAGGCAGGCCCCGAGCATCGCCCCCAGAATCGCCGCGATGGTGTCGGTATCTCCGCCCAGGCTGGCGGCCATGCACAGTGCGTCGAAGGCACTCATTTCGCCGATGGCCACTTGCTGGGCCAAGGCAAACGACACCACCACCGACTCCTGGGAAGCCACCGAAGTGCCAATCACGTCGTACAGCAGATCGGCGAGCAACGCCTTGTCACTGTCGACGCTGATGCTGCGTGCCCAACTGATGCGCGAAGCGATGCGACCGCCAGCCACCCAGTGGCCATGGCCTTCGGCTTGCTGGGCAAATTGCTGGCCGAGGTTCAATGCCTCGCCCAGGTCCATGCCGTTGATGCCGGCCGACACCACCGCCGCCACCGCCGCCGCGCTGGAAATGCCCAGCGTGGTGTTGTGGGTAACCTGGCAGGCTTGCACCACGGCATCGATGAAACGCTCGGGATTGGCCACGTCGGCAGCAATCCCCACCGGTGTGATACGCATGGCCGCG
>Ga0160454_100229_pt1 | contig 56408 bp, 44 predicted proteins | sample HID1971M_E6MG_FD_108218 | JGI IMG/M metagenome (GOLD analysis project Ga0160454, IMG submission 108218) | Enriched millipede-associated microbial communities from UW Madison campus, WI, USA - HID1971M_E6 MG | ecosystem: Host-associated > Arthropoda: Insects > Digestive system > Unclassified ...
GTCGTCATCGCGCATCGGCTGGCGACGATCCGCGACGCGAATCTGATTCTCGTGATGAACGAGGGACGGATTGCCGAGCGGGGAGCGCACGATAAACTTATCGCCGCGGACGGGATTTACGCCCGGATGTGGCGCGCTTATACCGATTCTGCCGAATGGCGGCTCGGAGCGGATAGAGAGGAGGCGACTTCGAATGGGCGTGCTGCGCAACATAACGGCGGGTAACCCCCGCGCTTTAGTTAAACCGGTCGCGTACACGACGCTGGCCAATCTGGCGGGCGTCCTTCCGTTCGCGCTGCTGGTGGAGGCGGCCCGGCTCGTCTACGAGCCGTTCGCGAATCCGGCGCTGGCGCTGGATACGGCGAGACTGTGGTGGATATGCGCCTTAATGGGCGTCTCGCTGCTGCTTCTGTATGTGTTGGAAATTCCGGCGTACCGTTCGCAGTTTCGCAACGCTTATAGCGCGGCGGCGGACGGACGCTCGCGGCTGGCGGAGCATCTGCGCAAGCTGCCGCTGGGTTACCTGAACAAACGCGATCCGGGCGATCTCGCCAATATGATGATGGGCGACTTTACGATGCTGGAGCACGGCATCTCCCATCTCGTGCCGCAGATGATCGGAGCGCTCGTCATGCCGGTGCTGGCTCTGACGGGACTGTCGCTGCTCGATTGGCGGATGGCGCTCTCGTTGTTCGCGGCGCTTCCGCTGGCGATTGCGCTTGTGCTGCTGACCTCCGGCTTTCAACGCAGGCTGGGCGCCGGCCATATGGGAGCGAAGATCGAGGCGGGCAACCGGCTGCAGGAATATTTGAACGGCATTCGCGTCATCAAGGCATATAATCTGACCGGAGAGCGGTTCACGAAGCTGGAGCGGTCGTTTAAGGATTTGATGCGGCACAGCATACGCATCGAAGGCATGCTTGGACCGATCGTGCTGAGCGCGGTTGCCTTCGTCCGCTCCGGTCTGACGCTGATGATCATCGTTGGCGTGCACCTGCTGCTGGGAGGACGGCTCGACATCGTCACGTTCGTTTCTTTCCTGATCGTCGGCTCGCGCATTTTCGACCCGCTGACCTCCGCGCTTGCCGGGTATGCGGAGTTCCGCTATTACGAGCAGGCGGGGGAGCGCATCTTGAAGCTGCTGAAGGAGCCCGTGATGACGGGGGAGCGGCAGCCTCCCGACCGGCATGACATCGAATTGCGGGGCGTGACCTTCGGCTATCGTCAGCAGGCGGTGCTGAAAGACGTAAGTCTCGCCGTGCCGGTCGGCTCATTCACCGCGTTGGTCGGACCGTCCGGCAGCGGGAAGAGCACGGTTTTGCGGCTTATTGCGCGGTTCTACGATCCGGACGCCGGAGAGGTGCTGCTTGGCGGCGATAACGTTCGCAGCATGGAGCCGGAAGCGCTGCTGCGCAAAGTATCGATGGTGTTCCAGGACGTCTACCTGTTTCAAGACACAATCGCGAACAATATTCGCTTCGGCCGCGGCGACGCGACGATGGAGGAGATCGTGGAGGCCGCACGCCAGGCCTGCTGCCACGATTTCATCATGAAGCTGCCCAATGGCTACGACACGTTGGTCGGAGAAGGAGGCAGCACGCTGTCCGGCGGCGAGAAGCAGCGAATTTCCATTGCAAGGGCGATGCTGAAGAACGCGCCGATCGTGCTGCTGGACGAGGCGACCGCATCGCTCGATCCGGAGAACGAGGCATCCATTCAGCAGGCAATCGACCGGCTTGTGCAGGGCAGAACGGTTATCGCCATCGCCCACCGTCTGAAGACGGTTAGAGGAGCCGACAATATCGCCGTGCTGTCCGAAGGCAGGATCGTCGAGCAGGGGCGTCATGACGATCTGCTGGCCGCCGGAGGCTTGTACAAGCGGATGTGGGAACTGCAGCGGCAGGCGAGCGGCTGGAAAATTTCCTCGTAAAAGCAAAGCTTACATTTGCAAATTGCGCCCGATTCCACTACAATCTAATTGATAATGATTATCAATGATAATGAGTGGGAGAAGGAGGCGTTATACGGGAATGAGAAAAGGAATATCGCGTGATACGATCGAAGCCACTATTGTCTATATGAAAGGCCACTTGCAGGAGAAGATTACGAGGGACCAGTTGGCCGCGCTGGCGGGCCTGACTCCGGAGCACTATTCGCGGGTGTTCAAGAAGTTCACCGGACATTCTCCATTCGAATATATGAGGGTACTGCGCGTCGAACGCGCGCTGGAGCTGCTGCAGCGCTCGCCGATTAAGGTCAAAGAGGTTGCCCGGCGGGTCGGCATTGACGACCCGTATTACTTCAGCCGCATGTTTAAGCGGCTGACCGGCGCGGCTCCGTCGGCGAGCAAATGCACGCAGACGATCGGCGCGGGCCTCTGACCGAAATCGACTGAACCGGCAGATGACATCATCCGCCTGTCCCGCTTCATATACTTCCTGTATTTGACGTTGTCAGAGACGGAGGGATGGGCAGGCGATGCTAAGCGAGGAATGTTTTGCGGAAGGCATGCGCGCGTGGGCGGACAAATTGAATGAACTTGGAGCCGAAGTATGCCGTCGTCCGGATAGCTGGTTGCGGCTTGGCGCCGAACTGGATCGGTTATGCGAGTTTATTTTGCGCGAAGATAACGAACGGTTCCAATGGCGCCTGGAGAGCGACAGGGATGCGCTGGAGGCGGCGGGGAGTCTAAGGGACGCGTCCGCCCGGGCGCTGGGCGCGCTGGAGAAAATGAGGGCGAGACAAATCTGCGCGCACGGACGAAGCGTCGATCTGTATTCCTCCTTGCTGTCCGCGTCTGTGAGGGAGGAGCGGGAGGGCTTGCGCCTCCGTCGGGGGGACAGGGTGATGTTTATCGGTTCCGGCGCGTTTCCCGCGTCGGCCTTTGCCATTGCGGAAACGGCGTCGGAGGTACTGTGCGTCGATATCGACGAGGAAGCGATTAGGCACGGAACGGAGCTTGCCCGATATTTGGGTATGAAAGCTTCGTTTCGTTTTTTGCGCAGCCATCTGGACGACCCCGAATTCGTAAGCGCAGCTACGCACGTGTTCATTGCTTCTCTGGTGCCTGAGAAGCGGGATATTTTGCGTGAGCTGCGCTCCTATGTTCGGCCCGATTGCCGCATCGTCGTCAGGTACGGCAACGGCCTCAAGTCTCTGTTTAATTACCCGCTGGACACCGGAGCGCTGACGGAATGGCGCGCTGCGGCTCCGGGCATGACCGGGCGTATCTACGACACGGCGATTTTGCGGTCGCGGACGACGGCTTACGAATGGCAGAACAGCCATTTCATCGCTTCGGGTACATAGAGAACGCCTTTGGCGAAGGAATGCACATCGCTCTCGTATACGGTCATACTGGCCGTACGCCCGGTAAAACCGGTTTGCAGCAGATGACGATAGATCGTTCCGTGATTGGGCACCATCCACTGCTGTCCGTTCGTTCGCTCGGAGCCCTCGGCATGGCCGACATTGATATAGAGCCGTTGGCCCGCATTTCGAATAGGCAGCCGTTGTATCCATTCCGCGAAGCCGGGAAACCAGAACGAGCCGGAGAAGCTGCCGACGCGCCCGAACACGTCAGGGTACAGCAAGGCGGTATAGACCGAGATCAAGCCGCCGAGCGAAAAGCCCATAATTCCGGTATTCCGCGCGTCGGGCAGCGTTCGGTAGCGGCTATCTACGTATGGCTTGAGCGTGTGGGCGAGATACGAGGCATATTGCGCCGCATTTCCGCCGAACAATCTGCCCGGCTCGAAAACGTTGGGGGCCGCAAACGGCGTATATTCGTCGTCCCGGTCGAAGGGAACGATTCCGACGAAAATAAGGCCGGGAAGCACTCCCCGGGCGGTCAATTCCCGGATCGCCCGGAGAGCTTCGCTATGCTCGGGATCGATCAGATCACCGCCGTCCTGCACGTAGACGACCGGATAACGATGTTCGCCACCGTCATAATCGTCGGGCAAATAGACCGCCAGCTCGCGATCCGCCAGCTGGTCTTTCTGCAGGTGAAATTTCATTTTGCCAAGAGCCTCCTTGTATTAAGAGACGAGAGCGGCAGCAATTTGACCAACCACGTACTTCACCGCAAGCGGACCGCCCGCATTCGCGGAAATGTCCATTTTGAACACTTTTCCGTTCTTCGCGGCGCTCAGCGAATTCCACACCTTGCTCTTATTCAGCTCCTCCAGCCTGCCATCGATGCCGTCCAAATAATCGACGACGAAAATAATGTCCGGATCAAGCATCGTCACGCCTTCCATAGAGACGGCGTCGTCCTCCAATTTGAAGGCGCCCGGAGATTTCATGCCGAGTCCTTCCGGATCGTACACGTATTCGATCGAGCTGTCGTCCAGCACGTAAAACGTATCCCCGTTGCCCGTCGGCCACAGGAACGTTACGGACTGATCCTTGTAAGGAGCCAGCTTGGCCCGGGTATCGTTCATAAGCGCTGTCAATTCGGCGATATTAGCGTCCGCTTCCCGTTCCTTGCCGAGCAGCTTGGCGTATTCCCGCAATCTTTCCTTCCAATTCATCTCCTCGATGCTGAGCATGACGACCGGCGCAATTTTGCCAAGGTCCTCGTACACATCGTTATGCGTGCCGGAAAAAGCCAATATGAGATCGGGTTCCAGCTCCGTCATCATTTCCAAATTCGGCGTCACGACTTGCCCGATATCCGCTACCTGAGAAGTTTGCGCATAAGGCTTCAGCGTTTCGAACGCGTTCAAGATCCGGTCGGCCAGAACGGATGCGATCGGGGGCGTGTCCAGCGCGAACAGGTATTCCATCATACTGAAATGAGAGACGATAATTCGCTTCGGCTGAGCTTCCAGCTTCACGTTATTGCCTGTTGCGTCCGTGTAGGTTCTAGGCCATGCCGGCTGCGAGGTCTGGGAGATCGTCTCCGATACCCGAGGGACTGTCGTCTCGGCTTGCAAGGAGGCTGAAGCCGAGGAGGGCCTAGGGTTGCTATTCGTCGCCGCTCCCGATCCCGAGCATGCGCTCAGCACCAGCGCGATTCCCAACACCAGCATAGCAAGCTTGCCTTTTTTCTCGAATTGAATCATGTTCCTGTCCTCTCCCTTGTTCAAACGGTCATAATGAAAATGATTTTCATTATCGTTTGCATTGTATCGCCCTGAAACTTCCGGCACAAGGGAGGATATGATCCGATTCGTATGACGATCTGATCCTGCATAATCGGCGCTGCGGGCGGATCGATATTGACCGGGCGTCATGCCGGCGTATTTTTTGAACGTTTTGTTGAAATAGGAAATGTCGTTGTAGCCTACTCCTTCCGAGATGTCCTGTAGAGCGGCATCGGTGCGGAGCAGCAGCTCCTTGGCTTTGTCCATGCGCACCTCGATGAGATAGCCGATCGGGCTTTTACCCGTTCCCAGCTTGAATTGCTTGACGAGATGCGGAACGCTGTAGTTCAGCGCCTCCGCCATGCGCTCCAATGTGACGGACTCGGCGTAATGACGATGAATATAGCGGATAGCTTGTCCGACCAGGTCGGAAGGAAGCGGTGAGCGAGCGGGCTCGTCCATCTGCTCAAGAAGCTCGCACACCCACCTGTAAAACAGCGCTTTGACGCGCAGCGGCCGTATACCGTCTGTTCCGCCGCCGGCCCAGATCTCATACAAGCGGTCCAACTGGTTCAACAGGGAAACGGGACGGGAAGGGGAAAAGGAATAAGGCGCCAGGAGCCACGGATTGCGATCCGTCAGCGGCACCGTCTCTGGACGATACAAGGTGGGAAAGCGGAGCGCGTAGTGCAAGGCGTAATATTCGAAATCCTCGTCTCCGACGGCGATATGGAGTACGAAGCCCTTGCTTCCGTGAAGCGCTTGGCATCCGGAGACGCTAAACGGCACATCGTCAAACCGGATCCGTGCGCTTCCGCGAAAGCTGTACAGGAACAGATGGGAAGGCAAAATATAGGGCGGCAGGTTGTCGCCCGCCCGCAGCTTGTGCAGACGGACGTCCAACACCTTAACGAAAGCTTGGTTCCATAGAGCGAGCAGCTCATCCAGTCTCATGGCCGGGCTCATCTTACCAAACTTCAAGTCTGTCGTTCAGGGGAGCGACCGCCGGCTTCTCCGGAAGCGAATCGAAAAAGCCGAGACCGAGGATGCCGGCGATCCGTTCGTCGTCTCGGACGCCGGCCAGCGCCCGCAGCTCCGTGCAGGCGGAATAATCGGCCAGCTCCCAGGCCATGCCGAGCCCGTGAGTCCAGCCGAGCATTTGAATGTTCTGAATGAGGCAGCAGACGGCTCCGAAGTCGTCGTTATCGATGCGCTCGTCCTTGTTGGACGGAGACGTAACGATCAGAGCGACCGGAGCTTGCGCAAGCGTCTCGACAAGACGCGGATGCTTGTCGGCGTCGACTGCGGCGGTCAGCTTTTGCTTCGCCGTTCCATCCGCATAGATGAAGCGCCACGGCTCTCGCAGCTTGTGGTTAGGCGCCCAGACGGCATCTTCGAGAATGGATAGAATCAATTCCCGGAAGACGGGCCGTTCGGCGAATTGGCGCACCTCTCGCGTTTCCCGGAATAGGGAAAGAATACTCATATCGAAAAAACCTCCGTTTCTATTGAAATTACAAATAAGTCAGCTTTGACACCGCGGATGTGCGCGGCTTCGTTTTCGGCGCTTTCTCGCAGTATCCCAAATAGAGGATCGTGACGATGCGTTCGTCCGCTTGCAGGCCGATGCCGGACGTAAAAGACGGCTTATGCATGAACGGCTCCGTATTCCAAACCGTTCCGATTCCCTGCTCCCAGGCGAGCAGCGACAAGCTTTGCAGCACGGCGCTGACCGTCGCGTAATTACGCCTGCTCTCTTCCTGCTCCTTCACGATGACGATCAGAAAGGCGGGAATTTGCGCGATGCGATCGGCCATCAACTGATTAAGCTTGTTCGGCATCCATTTGTACAGCCCTTGCTCGGAATAGGTGTCCATAATCATCGAAGCCGCCTTGGCTTTGCCTTCGGAACTGGACGCGAGAATGAAGCGGTGGGAGGGCTCCCGCCCGGCCGGAAGGGCGGAGGCTTCGGCCGCTTGCAGCAGTTCGGTTACCAGCTCCGGCGATAAGGCGCGCTTGGCGAAGCTGCGAATCGATCTTCTCTCTCGGACCAATCGGGAGAGCACCGATTTTTGTTGAGTGGCAGTCATGGCTACGATCCATCCTTTCGATTTTCTGTTTTTATCATATCGCAAATGATAATCATTATCAATTAAATTGGAATGAGAAGCTGCGTAAACGGAATCCGAAGACAGAAAAAGAAGGCGTCGATTCCGTCAGGCAACGGATCGGCGCCTCCTCTCGTTTGCTTCATTACAAGAGCTGAGCATAGACGGCAAGGAATCGGAATGGCATGGAAGCGCCGGTAAACATACATTGACGCTAGCCGTTCCGGGCAAAGAAGTGAGATTAAAAGTCGCGTTGGAACTTTGAATGCTTAGGCAAGGGAAGTATCAAGATGCGACTTAATGGTTTTGGAGTATTCCGAGGGAGTCATCCCTACGCTCTTCTTGAAATGGCGCGAGAAGTAATGGACGCTGCTATAGCCTAAGAGGTCCGATATTTCCGTAAGATTGTATATTTCTTCTCGGATATGAGTCTTCGCATAGTCGATTCTTAAACGATTGGCATATTCGATGATTCCGATGCCTATCTCTCGCTTAAAAAGAATATTAATGTGAGTTCGCCCTACGTTAAATGCTGCGCAGAGATCGTTAAGTGTAATCTTCGTGTGAATGTTGTCTTTAATATGAGCAATAATCCGATCGCAGAATTGCGCGATTTGATTCTCCCTCGTCGAGGAGGACAGAGGAGCCGGCGGCTTCCTGTTCTTCTCTTTGCGTATGAGGAGAATGATCAGCATTTCCAGATAGATCTTGAACAATTGATCGGAGGCGAAGGGCGCGTCTTGCACTCGCGTTAAGTTTCTGCGGGATAGATCCAGCGGATTCGGGCCGAACGCATTTAAACCTTCTTTCATCAATTGGGTCAACAGGGGCCGTTCGGAATGGCCGAGTCTAAAATGCTTGAACTTGTTGAAGTATCGCATATCTTCGGAATGACAGAAGAAGGTAACGATGAATAAGTTGGGGGCGGTCGTATGTGTGCTTCGCAAACAATGAACCTCATTCGGACTGTGGAACAGAATATCCCCTTGTTGGAGAGAGTAAAGACCGGTATCCGTATCCGCCTCGACTTCCCCTTTATCCACGTAGACCATTTCCCAGAAATCATGCTTTTCGCCAGGGTAAATATGCCGATTGGATAGCTCGAAATAATAAAAGGATACAAAACTGCTGATGAGAATGTTTTCACTCGGTGTGTACGGTTCGTGATCCATATGTACCGTCCTATTTTTCGGGATTAAGTTCAACGGAATGGGATAAGATTCAAGTTTCTCTTAAGTATAAAGAAAACGGTCTATAATGCAAATTAGAATGCAAAAATTGAGATAGAATTGCTAAATCTAAAATTCTGAAGTCGCTGTACTATTTAACTTGTTAAGACTGAATTCGAGGAGAGCAGATTCATAATCGGAGGGGATTTCGGTGCAAATCGATTTGTCCTGTCGAACGGCGCTCATAACCGGGGCGACGGGACAGTTAGGGAGAATTATGGCTCGCACATTGGCCGATTGCGGCGCTAACTTGGTTATTCATTATCACGAGAATGAAGCCAAGGCAATAGAACTGAAAGAAGAGACGGAGAAACTCGGTATTAGGAGTGTTACGGTTCAAGCGGATATAACCGATGAACGATCCATATATCGGATGAAGGATCTGGCAGAATCGAATCTAGGGAAAGTCGATATTGTAGTGGCTAACGCGGTCATTCAATATGAATGGACGACGATCCTAAATCAATCGGCGTTGGATTACGAACGTCAATTCTACTCTTGTGTCATGCAAAACGTATATTTAGCCAAGGCATTCGTACCCTCGATGATAGATCGGAAATACGGGAGAATGATCGGCATCAATACGGAGTGTTCTATGTTGAATAACGCTAATCAATCAGCATACGTTGCCGGAAAACGAGGAATGGATGGTTTATACCGAGTATTGGCGAAGGAAGTCGGGGAGCATCGGATTACCGTCAATCAAGTGGCTCCAGGGTGGACCATCAGCGATCGGGATAGAGAAGATGGAACGGCGAGTCGTCCGGAGTACGAAGCGGGAGTCCCGCTTAGAAGAAGGGGAGAAGACCAAGATATCGCGAATACGGTTGCTTTCTTGGCTTCGGATCTGGCCGATTTTATTACGGGTGCTTTTATTCCCGTCTGCGGCGGAAATGTAATGCCCGCGATCTAAACATAGAGGGGAAGAGAAGCGACAATGAGCTATATGTTAAGAGCGGTCATCTTGGAGCAAACCTGGGAACGTCAGTTGCAGTCTATTATTCGACTGTGCAAGGAAGCCAACATCGAAGAAGTGCTATTAAAGGAAGTTTCATCGCACCTTCTGCCGATACCCGTACAGTTGGATAAACATCAAAGAATGGCGAACATCTATAAGCAAATGGCGGAACAGTTTCACGCGAATCGCATCGTTTTCAGCATAAACATTATTATGCTGGTCGGGCATATGGATGCGGATCTTGGACCGGAGTACATTCTTCCCTACCAGAAATTCGTAGGGGAGGATTTACGGGAAGTCCATGCCAACTATTGCATCCTAGATGAAACTTGGCAGCAGTACGCGGCGGAAATTTGCAGAGCGTATGCCGCTACAAAACCGGACAAAATCGTTATCGACGATGATTTTCGCAGCGTCAATCATACGAGCGAATTCGGTTGCTTCTGTCCGATCCATGTGCGGAGAACGGCTGAACGATGCGGAATCGAGCTGACCGCGGAGCAGCTATTGAGAGCAGTCAGCGGTTACACCGCTGAGGATTTGCGGATAAAAGAAGCGTGGATGCAAGTTAACTTCGAAGGGCAATTGAAGGCAGCCCGTACTCTGCGTCTGGCTGTCGAATCGGTCTGTCCGCATACGCGACTAGGCTTGATGAATTCCGGAGAACCTTCGCATTCCTTTCAAGGCAGGGACATGGATCGGTTGCTAAGGGAATTTGCGGGGGATAAAAGGCCGTTCACTCGTCCTGCGGGCGGTAGTTATACCGATGCGGTCCATGGAGAAATGTTCCGGATTCATCAGGTCATGGCGCTAAGCAAGAGCGTCTTAGGGGAAGACATTCAAGTCGTCAGCGAGGTAGAGAACTATCCGCATACCCGATTCGGTAAGGGGATTCGGACGACAAGATCGCAGATGGAGCTGCATGCGCTTGCCGGCGCGGAAAATTTCACGCTCAACTTATACGACTATCTGACGACGCCATATGACCAAGAGCCCGACTACCGGCAGCTTCTTATCGAAGAGAAAGAGCGGCTGAGGATAATTCAGGAAGCAAGAAAAGGGAAAAAGATGAAGGGGTTCGGCATTCCTTGGGAGAAAGATACGGCGTTGAAACAGATCAGCAGGCGGGGGAATATCCGCGACGTGATGCCGGAGAGGGAATTCGACATTTATTTTCCCCAATTCGGCGTTCCCGTACAATTCGTGCCGGCTCAAGGAAATTTATTGTTCGGGGATACGGCGCAGTGCTATGATGATGAGAAATTATTCGGTTTGCTCTCCGGCGGATTATTAATAGACGGACAAGCGTTAGAGCATTTGCAAGTTAGAGGCTTCGGCCGTTATCTTGGCTGCGAATTGCTAGGGAGATTAGATGGACCCACCGTGGAGAAATTCGGTACATCCGAATTTACCGGTCGGTTCGGCGGCAATATGCAAGCAACGCATTGGTTCGAGACGAAAAGGCAAGGCAAGGTTCCCTATCTTGTGAAAGCGATGCCGGACGCTCAGGTCCTTTCTATGCTCTTGGATGAGAACCTGAATGAATTGGCTCCCGGTACCTTACTGTATGAAAACGAGCTTGGCGGCCGGATTGCCGTTCTAACGGTACCCGTAACTTCGTTTCAATTTCTTCATCGCTGCCGGGCTTACATGATCGCAAAAATCGCGCATTGGCTAATGAAAGAGGAGTCATTGCCCGTATGGATCGAAGACTGCCCGAATATCGGCCCGATCTATTACGAAGACGATAACGGCGAAGGACTACTGGGGATTGTAAGCGGTAACTTAGATAGCGTTGAGATTAAGCTGCACGCCGAGTTCAAGTTGTTTGATCTGTTCACGGGAGAAAGCTGCGAGCAATTGCGGATGGAGCCGCTGTCGGTTCGGTTCTTCCGCACAACAAAGAATTAGTTATAGAGTAAGCATCTTAAGCATATGGAGGCATAAGCGGTGAGAAAAGCGATATGGATTATCCTACTATGCCTCCTTGCCGGAGGTGGCTCCGCCTTGTATGTCTGGAATACGATGAAACAATCCGAGCATGACGAAGGCGAATATTCTCTATATGAGACGGAAAAACCGCAGATCGAACTTTCACTGTACTTCAGCGTTCCGGATCAAGCCAGGATCAGAGACGAAAGCAGGGACTTTGTTCGAAAAACGATAGAAGAGAAATTTAACGTACGGCTCAATGTCCGGTATATGGAGGCTGGTGATAATTACGACGCTCAGCTTACAGCCTTGCTTCATGCGAACAATGCGCCGGATATGTGGATCGTCAGAAACTCGGATGGCGGATCGAAGCATACGCTCGACGGCGTTCTGGCAGACATGACCGCGTACATATCGCCTCTAACAATGCCTAGATACTTTAAATATTGGGAAACCGAAAGGGAGTTAATCGGGTACCAAATCCATAATCGATTTTCTCGTGCCCCTGTCCCGTACGATAAAAATGACTATCGCAGCTACTACATCCGTAAGGATTGGTTAGATCGACTTGGCCTGGAAGTTCCCGCGACTTACGAGCAGTATCTGGAGGTTCTACGTGCCTTCACGTTTGGCGATCCCGACGGGAACGGACACAACGACACGTACGGCTTTTCGACTTCTGGAAACGGAACTAGGCTTTCCGACGATTGGCCGGAATATATCAAGAACGGATTGGCGTATCCCGCTTTTATGGAGAACAACCGGTTTGTCGATATGGAATCCGATCCGAAAATCGAGGAGGTCGTGAACGATATCGTTCGCGTGCTGGATGAAGGCGTTATTGATCCGGATTGGTTCTTAAACAAAGGCAATCAACATATTGAGAAGGCCGTAAGAGGCGAAGTCGGGATTGTTTTAGGAGAGACGGCAGACTTCGCGATGGATGCCAATCCGCAGAGCCTTCAATCTCGCAGCAAGGCCTTTCATTCCGAGGCGAATTGGATCCCCTTCAGTCCTTTCGGCAATAAACCGTTGCGTACGGGAATCGATCCGGGCTATCCTTTCGTCTTTGCGAAGGCAACCGCGGACAATGAACCGGAGAAGCTCGTCAGGTTGGTCGAAGTTCTGGATTGGCTAGTTGGGGAAGAGGGATTTCTGCTCACCCACTACGGTTTGGAGGGCAAACATTACGTTCGCGAAGGAAATTCCATCGCGTTGCTCGATGAGGAGCAAGAACGAGAGATTCGGCAGACCGGAGATTTTAGAAGCGTCTGGAGCTTCTTGACGCCCGAATTACCCAATGTGTTCGGGTTGCAGGTCGTGAATGCCCGCTTAACCGATCATGATAGGCAGGTCAAAGAGTATCTCGCCGGTATGCCGGCGGAAGAAAAGCTAGGGACGGCCCTGACGCCTCCGATCGGCATCGACGAAGGATTATTCCGCGCCAAACAGGATGAATTTCAAGTCAAAATGCTCTTCTCCGAAAAGTCGGGTCGGAATTGGCCGATCTATCGTGCGCAAATTATGCATGAGTATTACGGCGAGCAAATCTTGCGAAATTTCGAGAGTCAAGTGAGGATGGCCCGGAAAAGCAGCTAGAAAAAAATACACAGCGATTGAGAAGACGGGAGAAGGATCTCCGTGAAACAAACGTGGTTTAATCGTTTATTGCTGTCCTATATCCCGGTCATATTCGTTATTGGCTTGAGTTTGCTTTTAATGACCTACTTGACGATCAACGAAATGTCGAAAAGATCCGTTTTAAAAGCGAACCAAGCCCTTACGCATAACGTCATGAATTTGATCGACAAGACACTCGGCGGTCTGGATTCGATCATGCTTTACGAAATTCTAGGCAACGGGGAGCTTGACCGGTTTTTCTCCGATTATCGGAATGAAGACCGGGGCTTTCGCGACATGGCGGCGGTTCGCGCATTAAATGAGCTGATGATCAATAACCCGTTGATTGATTCCGTGTATTTGTACCGCACCCCCGATCGTACCGTACTTACGCCGTCGACGCTGACTAAGCTCGAGAAATTTTCCGACAAATCGATTCTCGGGAAGTCCGTCAACAGCAAGAAGCCGTTCAAATGGATTCCCCGCTCGATAAGCTCGGCGGCCTCGGGGACGAGCGATAAGGCTCTGAATGTCGTCAGCTTGGCTAAGTACGCTCGATTATCGGATTACAGCCTTATGGTCGTCAATGTTCGCATGGACAATATCGTCAATATCGTTCGCGGCATCACCGATACGAACACGATGTTCGTGGACTTAGTAAATAGCGATGGTCGATTATTCGCTTCCACGGACGAGAACAGAGCGGACGGAAGCGTCGTTCGGCCAGGAGGCAAGCTGCTTGCCGAGGCTTATTCGCCAATGACGGGCTGGACGATTAGAACCGGAAATAAAAGCAATCCGATATCGGATGTCGTCTCTTCTCTTTTCTATCTATGGATGGTCCTCGGATTCCTGTTCGTGGTGGCGGGGATCGTCTGGATCATACTTATCTCTAAGAGGAACTATAAGCCTATTCAACGGTTACTGGATGAAACTAGCCAATTGCAGGAGCAGTCCAAGGAAAATATCGCTTATCTCAAAAAGCAATTCTTTATCCATTTCCTAGAAGGGGAGGTCAACTCGAAGAGCAAGAAGTGGATTTCCGAATTCACCCAAGGGGTGACCGGATCCTTGGTCGCCTTAGCGGAGATTGATCGGTACGACGACTTTACAAAACGTTACGAGAACGGGAACGATCAATTCCTGCTTAAGAGCGTAATCGGCTCCGTTGCAGATGAAATGTCCGCGAATCTCCCCTTCGAGATTTGGGCGGAATGGGTCGACCCGTACAGAATGGCTATCGTGGCGTTGCTCCGTCATTCGGACAAAGAAGAGCAAGCTTTTTACGATTATAACGAGGAACTGAGAAGCTGGGTTGCGGAAAATCTAGCCTTTACGGTCACGATCGGGGTCAGCCGGCAAACGGAAGGCGTAAAACGGGTGACGGAGAGCTACCAGTCTGCGATTCATGCGCTAAATTATAAGTCTTCCTTGGGTCTGAATCGAGTTATTACGAACGATCATGTCGAATCCCAACCAAGAAGCGAGCTCTTCATTAAGCTTCAGAACATGAAGGCGATGAGCCAGGCATTCCGGGCCGGAGACGGCGAATGGGAAGAACACTTTCGAACGCTCTACGCGAGCCTTCGGGAGACTGTCTACTCGCGCAGCGATTTGATCGTGTTCATGAAGATGTTGATTAGTCATTTGCAGGAAGAGATTGAGGAACTGCCGGAGGAACTGCGAGCGGTTTGGAAAGAGGACCCGGAGAATCGATTGTCGGAGATAACGACCCGGAGAGAAACGTTGGAAGAAATGTACGAGGAATTTAGCCTTGTTTTGTCCGAAGCGTTCGAGCGCATGAAAGAGTTAAGGGAAAGCAAGTCCAATCATCAGCTTGTCCAAGACGTGAAACGTTTTATCGGTACCCGATACAACGATCCCGATTTCTCGCTTACCTCCCTCAGCGAGGAATTCGGAATCAACGCGAACTATATCAGCCGCTTGTTTCGGGAGGCGTTCGGCGTCAAATTCATTGAGTACGTCACGACGGTCAGAATCGAGGCGGCGATGAAGCAGTTGATCGAAACGGACGATACGATTCAGGAAATCGGACAGGCCGTCGGGTATGAACAATCCCGCACGTTCATTCGCGTATTTAAAAAGGGAACAGGGTACACGCCGGGCGAATACAGGAAAACGAAACGGTAGAACGATCTTCAAAAAAACGCCGAGAGCCCTAGTGTCTAGGCGTTTTTTTCATTTTGTCTATCGGTATGAAATGGTCTATTCCCATGGAGATGGGCGGCTGGTAACATGGCTAGCAGGACAACGGAGAGGAGTCGAAACCGAAATAAGCAAGCGAGTACAAGGCAGGCAATGGTCAGACTAAAGGGGCAAGAAAGCAAGTTGAATGTAGACTAAGGGAGGAATTCGTTTTGAGAAAAACAATGAAAATCAAAGCGTCGCTTATGGTTCTGGCAGCCGCGTCGTTAGCGCTGGCGGCATGCAACAACGGGAATAACGGCAATTCCGGTTCGAATGCAAGCGCGGAACCTTCCGCAACCGCTTCCACGGCGGTCTCGCCTGCAGCATCCTCATCCGCCGAGTCGAATACTTATGCAGAGAACGGACTCCCCAAGGATGAGAAGGTAACCCTGAAATTCGCTTATTGGGAAAATGCCTTCGGCAGGGAATGGATCGATTATGCGATGCAAACATTCAAAGAGAAATTTCCGAACGTTACCTTCGAGACGACGTATTCGCCTAAAATCGATACGATTATCGGCACGAAGATCGCGGCCAACGACGACGAGGATATGTTCGATATTTTCTCCAACAATATCCCGGGCGCCAACGTGGCCGCCAGCTTGGTTGAAGCCGGGAAGCTGGAGCCACTTGAGGAGTTATGGGGACGCATTGCATACGACGGGGACGGTAAAACGCTAAAGGATCTGGCGCAACCGGGCAGCTACGAAGCCACCTCGAAGATTAACGGCAATACGTATGCTTTTCCTAACGTACAAAGCGCGACGGGACTCTTCTACAACAAGTCTTTGTTCGAGAAGAACGGATGGAATCAGAATCCGCAAACTTGGTCCGAATTCGTGCAATTGACCAAGGAGATTAAGGAAGACGGAATTATTCCGATTACTTTCCCAGGTATGTATCCGATCTATTTGAATTTCAGCTTCGGAATCGCCAAATATTTCGAAATGGCGGAGAGCAAAGGGACCTTGGCCACTTTCGAGCCGGATTTCAGAGCTTACAAAGCTCCGTTCTATTCCACGCCTGAAGTATCGGAAGCCTATCAGCGCATTTACGAACTGGGTAAATTGAATGCGTTTCCAAAAGGCGTGGGTGCGCTATCTCATACACAATCGCAAATGCAATTGCTGCAGGGACAAGCGGCGCTCGCTTCGACCGGGGATTGGGTGCAGAACGAGATGGCTGACGCCGTGCCGGAAGATTTCCGGTGGGGATTTATGATTCCTCCATTAACGGAAAATCCGGACGCGACGAAATGGTATTACGTCTCTAACGGAGCGGAAAACTTCGTGTGGGCGAACAAGCCCGAGCTGAACAAGAAATGGGCAAAAGAATTCCTCGTGTGGCTGTGGAACCTCGATATTCAACAGCGCTTGGCGGAGAAAGCAGGCGGTTTGCCGATCCGTGCCGATTTCATGAACGACAGCGGACTTGTCGACAAGCTTCAGGAAGCACCGAAAGCGGTACTTGAATACATGAAGAAAAACAAAGTCAAGGGAGACAAAGGGCTCCGTTATGTGACCTTGAGCGATCCGAACGCCGAGCAAGCGGCGAAGTTGATAGACGAAGCCACGATCGGAATAGCTTTGGGCACGCAGGACCCGCTGCCGAAGCTGCAGGAAGCCGATGCGTTGCTACAAAAAGCGGTGGATGCGAGCAAGTAATTTTATCTGTAATCGAATTCGGAGAAGGAAGCTCGGAGCTTGTCTCCGGGCTTCGGCTTGAAAGGAAGTGGCAGCATGAGTAAACCGGCGACGGTTGGCGACAATCCGAGTGCTCATCGACACGGCTGGCTTAAGAAAACGAACGTACAGAAATGGATTTTCGTCTTACTCAGCATTACCCCCGCCTTCGGGGGATACCTGGTATTCACGTTGTATCCGAATCTTCTTTCTGTTTATTATTCTTTTCTCCATTGGGATGGAATCGGCGAACCGACCTACGTGGGATTCAAAAACTTCGTCTATATGTTCAAGGATCCGTACGTATGGCGGGCATTGAGGCATAATCTCCTGTTCATGGTCACAATCCCGCCTGCGGTCATCCTCATTTCGTTAGTTCTCGCGTACGTGCTGACCAATCGCAAATATTGGGGATCGTCCGTATTCAAAGTGCTTTTCTTTTTCCCGAACGTCCTTTCTACCGTCGTTATCGCTTTATTATGGAGTTTCATCTACGACGGCTCGTTCGGCTTGCTGAATGCTTTCTTGGGGCTGATCGGCATTGAGATGGGCAACTTTTACTGGCTTGGGGAGAAAACGGCGCTGTGGGCCATCATCCCTCCGGCCATTTGGGGAGGCGTCGGGTTTTATATCGTAATTTTCGTTAACGCCATGGTGACGATTCCGAAGTCTCTTTACGAATCGGCCCTATTGGAAGGGGCCGGCCATCGCACTCGGCTATTCACGATCACGCTTCCATTGATCTCCCCGATTATTCGGGTGGCCACCTTGTTCTTGGCGTTAGGCGTGATCAAAGGCTTCGAGAACGTGCTTACGCTCACCAACGGCGGACCGGCGGGCGGAACGGACGTCATCGGTCTTTACATGTTCAATATCGCCTTCGGAACAGGGTCTCACGATTACGGCTATGCTTCCGCAATCGGCATGTTGTTATTTGTTATTCTCATCACTTCCAAATGGCTATCGGATAAATGGTTGCCAAATCAATCGATTGAATATTAGGAGGACGTCATGGAAGAAAAACGGTCAATAGGCGATGGCGTCTGGTATTTGGTTCTTCTGGCTTGGTCTGCGACGATCCTCTTTCCGATTATCTGGATTTTTTACGGATCATTGAAAACAAACCGCGAGTTCTTTCAAGACGTATGGCGATTTCCGGAGACGCTCAATTGGGTCAATTATAGCAAGGCATGGAACGAATACGGTCTGGGCGACTCGCTGCTTAGCACGCTTTATTACGTCGGCGCGAGCCTCGTCATCGGAACGTTGCTTACTGCGTTAAACGCATATGTTCTCACCCGGGTCGAATTCCGCGGACGCAAGCTGATCTGGGGAACCATTATGCTCTCCTTGTTTCTACCCGGGATTAACGCTCTGGTGCCGCAGTATATTCTGATGCGAGACCTGCATCTGACGAACAGTCTGACGGGACTCGTGATCCTGGACAGCATCGGCGAGAACGTGTTTTTTTTGATGCTGCTCGCAGGTTTCATGCAATCGTTGCCCAAGGAAGTGGAGGAAAGCGCGTTTCTGGACGGGGCTTCCCTGACCCGCGTATTCGTGAGCATCATGTTGCCGTTGTCGATGCCGGGAATCGTGACAGTCGCGATTTTCAAATTCCTCGGTTTGTATAACAACTTCCTCGGGCCGTTCATTTACTTAAGCGATCCGGATAAATACACGATCGGAGTCGCGATGTATCAAGCGGGACTGAAGATGCAATTTTCCGCGGATTGGGTCACGCTTATGGCCGGCGTATCGATCGCGATGATTCCTTCCGTTCTCATTTTCGTGTTTTTCCAAAGGTGGATTATGGAAGGCGCGACTCTTGGCGCCGTTAAAGGCTAGCCCGCGATGCGACTAGAACGGGAAAAGAAGGCACTGGGAAAGGGGGGAGCTGCATTGAGTTCCGCTCCATTTGAATACGATCCGATTGTTCCCTATTTGTTCATCGGCGAGAAGAAAGAAGAGATGCTGCAATACCTTTACAAGCTGAAGATGACGGCGGGCATTCGAAGATTCGTTCTCGTATTTCCTTCGTGGAACGGAGAATCGAAAGGCTCGCATGCGAAGCAGGCCTTCGAGCATTTCGGCGAATTTCTGAAGGAAGTCCGGGAAAGAGTGGCCGCGGACGGAATCGAGGTCGGGTGGTGGTGTTCGCCCAGTCTTTCCGTAGCGCCGCAGCAGGGGGATGAAACCGATCCCGCCTATCAGAGTAGAGGATAGGCAATTATTAAAGGGAGATGATAGGTTATGAGTACACCATTCAAGCGTACGCTATCTTTCATAATGGTCTTCTGTATTGTCATCGCAACTATTCTGCCTTCTATCTCGAAAGCTAATGGTGAAGATCTAGAAATTCAGGCATCGGATTTAACCGGGCATTGGGCTGAATCTGTAATGAATAAATGGATCGATCAGGGTCTGCTGAACGGATATGAAGCGGGCCGGTACAAGCCGGATCGAGCGGTTACGCGAGCGGAGTTTGCCGTGCTGATTAACCGGATATTCGAATTTGTCGAGAGGAAAGAGCTTCCGTTCACGGATGTTCAATCATCGGCTTGGTACGAAGAACCGTTAGCTAAAGTATATGCTGCCGGGGCAATAGAAGGGGATGGAAAAGGGTTATTCCAGCCGGAAGCGTATATCACCCGTGAGGATGCCGCAGTTATTGTGGCGAGAGCGTTCCGTATCGAAGCTAGCGACCATGAACGCCGCGGCTCATTTTTTAAAGATGCTAATCTACTATCGGCGTACGCCGTTGAAGCCGTTAATGCGTTACAAGCGAGAGGTTATGTTCAAGGGAAAGGGAATCAGTTGTTCTCGCCCAAGAGGAATATGACGAGGGCGGAAATCGTGCAGCTCGTTGATAATGTGATGGGGACGGTCGTTCACGAAGAGGGAAGCTTCTCTCAGGATGTGGAAGGCAATTTAGTTGTCAATTCAGATAAGGTTACGCTCAAAGGACTCACCGTCTCTGGGGACCTCTTTATAACTCCAGGTGTTGGGGAAGGTAACGTTATGTTGGATGATGTGGTGGTGAAGGGCAGGACCTATGTGTTGGGAGGCGGAACGAACGGCATTATTGTGCGAAACTCTAACCTAACAGGTACCCTCATCGTGGATAAGTGGAATGGGCAAGTGCGAATCGTGGCTTCGGGAACAACGCATTTTCCGGTTATCCGCCTCTTGTCCGGAGCTATTCTCGAGGAAGAGAATCGAGTACAGGGCAGCTCATCCTTCTCTCAAGTGGTCATTCGTATTCCAGAGGGTGATAGATTTAACAATGTTTCCCTAAGAGGATTGTTCCAAGAGGTTCGAAACGTTTCCAATGGCGTTAATTTAGGCTTGGACTCGAACGCCGTTGTTCTCACCTTGATCGTTGATGCACCTCTAAACGTGAAAGGAACGGGGACCGTAAAGCTTGCCAAAATAAATGCAAACGGAAGTGTGTTCGACAAGCGGCCGGGTGACGTTCAATTCTCCAAGGGAGTAACGGCTACGTTCGGGGGCGAATCGAAATCAGTCACTTCCGGTGCGGCTTCCGGCAGTACCCCAGGTCCAACAACTCCATCCGTTCCTTCGCCTGCAACGACGTTGCCAATTGTCGAGAATGGGCAAGCTTCAGCAAGTATCTGGGTACATGTCGATGCCGATGAACAAACGAAGGATGCTGCCGAGAAGCTTGCCGAGTATGTGAAGAAATCGACAGGCGTTCAATTGCCGATTTATACGGACGACCCGGCAACGGTAAACCCTTATCCGGTTGCGGACCAGGCTCAAATCTATGTCGGGGTTGAAGGCTTACCGAATATAAACGGGCAAGCAAATTTGCCGGATGGAATGGATGGCGATGGTTTCGTCATCCATCAGACGGGTTCTCGGATTACGATTGCTGGCCCTACCTCATGGGGCACGGAATTCGGAGTGGATGAGTTTCTTGAGCGGTACGTTGGCGTTAGATGGCTGGCGCCCGGAGAAGATTGGGAAGACGTGCCTCAACGGACGAATCTGACGATCCCGAAGAATGACGAGGTTCGGCAGGAGCCCGCCTTCTTCTCTCGCGAATTCGACACCCATACGAGCAATACGCCGGAGCGCGCCGAATGGACGAGAAACAATCGGATGCATGGACGCGTGGAGTTTAAGCACAACTTGTTTAGTTTGTTTCCCCCTTCCCGATATAAAGCGTCAAATCCGGAGTTTTACCCAGAGGGAGTTAATACGGACTCTCATGGCGGCTGGCAGCCCTGTTTTACGGCCGAGGGAATCGTAGAGGAAGCTATAGCGAACATCAATGCGTATTTCGACGCGAATCCCGAGGCCACTTCGTATTCCCTCGGAGTGAACGACGGCATGGCTAACGGGAGCGGTTATTGCGAGCAGTCGGGCCAACTCAATTCCATCGGTTTCGATAATATGTCCAATATTTATTACGACTGGGTGAACCAGGTTTCAATGGGCGTGTTCGCCGAGCACCCCGACAAGTATTTGGGATTGTTGGCCTATAGCGAGGTCTACGATCCGCCGACAAACGGGATCAAGCTGGACCCCCGAGTAATTGTATATATTACGGATGATCGCTTATCATGGGGCGACCCGGATTTGAGATCGGTAGGGCAAGACATTACCGAAGGCTGGCTTGAAGCGGCGGACGGAGTCGCCTTCTACGAATATTTATGGGGAACGCCTTATATGGTGCCGAGAACGTACTTCGATCTCATGGAACAAAATTATCGATATGCCAAAGACGCCGGCGTGACCGTGCAGTACGCGGAGATGGTGCCGAATTTCGGAGAGGGCCCCAAACCTTGGTTATCCACCAAGCTGCAATGGGATCCTGACCAGGATGCGGACGTCTTGCTGCAAGAATGGTACGTAAGGGCCGTCGGCGCCGACGCAGCCGCGGATTTGGCGGCTTATTACGAAATCTGGAGACAATTCTGGGAAGAAGAGATGTTTGCTACCGATTGGTTCGCCGATTGGGTTGCATCGGAACCCAGGATGAACTATTTCAATTTCCTTGACGACGCTTACCTGGATGCGGTAACACCCGCGCAAATCGCGCAAAGCCGCGCCCTTCTGGAATCGGCGGTCTCCAAAGCGGTTACCGCAAAGCAGCAGAAGCGCGCTCAAGACTTGCTGCGGTCGTTCGAATACTACGAAGCGTCGGCGCTAAGTCATTCGTTGGAGAAAGCTATTCCACAGCCGACGAACGAGACGGAAGCTCTCGCGCTCTTGAACTCGGTGTTGACGAAAATGAGGCTGGCCGAGAAGCGCCGGGAGTTGATCGTGGCGTTCAAGGACGACTCCTTCCTGCAACAAGCGTTCAGTCCTTATATCGTCGACGAGAAAACGCTTGGCGGGTACACTCGCGTATGGTCCGGGATGACCAAACACGAGATGGACGCTCTCGTCGCTTGGCTCGAACAGGAAGCTCCGGCCGGTCCCGTTCATTCGCAGCTAGAGGGATTGGCGGCTAACGATCCATTGCCGTCCATTCGAACCCATGCCTATATTTTGTTACGGAGCTCTGATCCGTCGTCGCGTACGTTATTGAACGCGAATCCCTCGTTCGAGGATGCGGGGGCGACAACGGCACAAGCCGATGCTTGGAATTTATGGCTTTACGACGGAACCGAGATGAGCAGAACCGATGACGTGAAGAAGAGCGGGGATTACAGCATCAAAGCCAGGGGAGTCCGGTTCGGCGGAGTCATTCAGACTGTACAGGTACAATCGGGCGTTCATGAACTGTCTATCGGCTATTATTCTCCCGCGGGCTCGGATGGGAAGGGAACGATCCGGCTGCAGCTCGACTTCTGGGACGCGATGAACAACCACCTCGGATCGGTGAAGCCGTACCTCGAAACCAAACGGGCTTCCGACACCGCCGGCGAATGGGCAACCCTGTACTGGGCGGGAGAATTTCCGGAGGGTATCGTGAAAGTTGAAGCTTACGCGCTAGTCGAAGGATTCGGCGAAGACCAGGAAATCTACATTGACGATTTCTACCTTAACCGCCTGAGTCCGGATCCATACGCGGATAATTCCAAGACTCCGCTGAACTTGAATACCTCGTTCGAGATCGCGGGCTCTACGCCGCAAACTTCGAGCAGTTGGAACGCATGGGTCTACCAGGACAACGGGACGCTCCAACGAACCGGTGACGAGATGGGGCAAACCGCTGATTACAGTATGAAGGCCGAAGGAATCGGCTTGATAGGCGGCATCTATCAGTCCGTGAAAGTAGACCCCGGCGTTCACGGGATGTCCGTTGCCTATTATTCGCCGGCAGGATCGTCGGGCATTGGCTCCATCCGCCTTCAGTTGGAACAATACGACGTCCAGAACAATCATTTAGGCAATTTGACGACGACGGGCAAACTCTTGTCCAATACGGCCGGAAACTGGACAACGCTGAAGTGGATCGGAGAATTTCCCGCCGGCGTAGATCACGTAAACATAAATGTGCTGCTTGAGGGAATGGGGGTGACCCAAGCGGTCTACATGGACGACGCGCGGTTTTATCGTCTGAGTCCGCCGTCTATTCCGGCGGAAATTCAAGCCGCGACGGTAAACTTGAATCCGTCCTTTGAAATCGAGGGCGACACTGCAGTCGGTTCCGCTTCCTGGACTTCCTGGGTCTATCAAAATAATGGAACGCTGCAAAGAACAGGCGACGATTGGAGGTTCGTGGGCGACCACAGCATGAAGGCAAGCGGAATCGAAATAGCGGGAGGAGTGTATCAATCCGTACCGGTGGAAGCGGGAGAGTATGGGATGAGAGTTTCTTATTATTCGCCTATCTCTTCTTCCGGTAACGGAACGCTCCGGCTGCAATTCGATCAGTACGATGCCAACAACGTGCACTTGGGCAATCTAACGCCCGCAGGAATGCCAATCGGCGCTACGGCCGGAAGCTTGGCGACCTTAGAATGGAACGGCGAGTTTGCCGAGGGCACTAGCTATGTTAACGTGAACGTTATATTTGAAGGGTTCGGGGCCAATCAAGAGGTTTATATCGACGATGCGCATTTCTTCCGCGTAGAACCGTAAGGCAAGGAGAAGCAAACGGATAGAAAGCGGCCCTATCGGCGTTTGTCGATAGGGCCTTTCGGCCCGTTCGAAGGAAGGGGCCGAATTATTATTTATCAACTAAGACAGTTTAATGACTTGACCTCCGTCAATGACCATACAGTGCCCGGTCATATACCGCGATTCGTCGCTGGCCATAAACAATGCAGCGGATGCGATCTCTTCCGGCTGCCCCACGCGATTCATCGGGATCGTTCTCAGGTAATCCGCAATGGCAGGGGGATTGTTAATGAGCGGCTTTGTGAGCGGCGTCTCGATAAACCCGGGGCATAAGGAGTTTACGCGAATGCCGTGCGTCGCCAGTTCCACCGCCATCGACATTGCCAGTAAATTGATTCCGCCCTTGGCCGCGTTGTAATGGGCTTGATCCGCTTCAGCGGCAAGACCGTTTACGCTCGACATCTGGATGATAGAACCGCCGGTTCCGCGCTTAACCATCTCTCTGGCAACGCGTTGGGAGACAAGGAAAGTTCCCTTCAGAATGACGTCCAAATGCCAGTCCCAGTCTTCTTCCGTAATTTCCAGAAATGACGCCGTACGGTTGACGCCGGCATTGTTCACGAGAACGTCGATTCGGCCCCATTCCCGCAGCGTATCGTCGACCATCCGATCAATGTCCGCTCGGTATCGTACATCCGCTTCGATTGCGATGGCTTGGCCGCCTTGGTTTCGTAGAAAAGCGGCAGTCTCTTCGAGAGCCTCTTTCCCTAGACCGGCGACGGCAACCTTCGCGCCTTCGGCGGCGAACCGGGTAGCGATCGCCCGACCGATTCCTTGAGAGCTTCCCGTCACGATCGCCACTTTATCCTTAAGCCTCATTTGCTAAACCTCCCCGTCTCCCGAAACTCCGCACCAGTCGACGATGATTTCGGCGTACCACCGAATAAGCGCTTCATAAGAAGCGATATCGAGAAATTCGTCCGCGCCGTGCGCGTTGCCGCCGCTTGGGCCGAGAACGAGAGCGGGAGTATCGCTGTACAAGTTAAACATAAAGCCGTCGCAGGCAAAAGGCGAGCCTGTCGGAGGTTCCGGCGATTGGCCAAGCGCCTTGGCGCCGGAATTCGCGATTAACTCCAGAAACTTGGCGGTATTGTCGTCGTTCTTCATTTCGCTGGCTGATAAATAGCGGATTAACGGTTTAATCTGTGGCTTGCATTTTTGCAGCAACGGATACTTCGGAAGCTGCGCTTCGTAGAACGCCCATAGATCCGCAATAATGCCCTCTCCGGTCATGCCCGGATAACCTTCTATCCAGAAATTGATTTCTCCTGTTTGGGGAAGCTTTTCTTGCAGTTCGCGAGATACGTCTCCGGAAAATAGGGTAAGAAGATTTATTTCGGCTTTTCGGCCGTCTTGCCACCATGAAGGGATCTCCAGTGTTTCATGCCGATAATCGTTGTAGGCGCGCAACAGATTGGCGAACTCAATCGTCGCTTCTAGCGCGCTAATCAATTCTTCGCCCGCGAAAGCGATTCCGCTTCTGCCGGTAAAGGTAGCCTTCCAGATTCCGCCGCCAAGATGAGCCGGATACACTCTCATGTTCGACGGCTCCGGAATGATCGCCATGTCCGGATTCGGACCGCGAAGACGTCCGGCCAGAGTGCCGTTGGCGCCTCCGTGTTCTTCGTCCACGACGCTTTCGACGTATACGTTTCCTGCTATCGGAATGTTAAGGTCTTGCAGACATTTGACCGCCATCAATGCGGCAGCCATGCCGCCTTTCATATCGTAAGAGCCCCGGCCGTATAATTTGCCGGAATCTACCGTCCCCGAGAAGGGGGGATGGGTCCAAGCTTCGGTCCCTTCATATACGGTATCCGCATGTCCGGAGAACATCAAAGAACGCCCCGCACCTGCGCCGAAAAATTTTCCGACCACATTCGGACGATTGTCGTAATTGCGAGTACTCATATAAGCGGTATGTTCCCGCAATCCGGGCACATCGGCAAGATCGTACAAATCGACCTCGGCATTTTGCGCTCTCATCCATTCCGCGAAGTACAATTGGTACTCCGCTTCATGGCCAGTAGGAGGATGGTTGACACTTTCGATTTGCACGAGCTTAGATGCTAGCGCAATCGCTTCCGTTCCGTTATCTTTCATCCACTGGTTAATCGCTAGAGATAGTTCTTCGCGGTTCATAGGGCTCACGCATCCTTGTTAGTAGAGTTAACGAATCTTGCCCCGAGCATCGACGGCGATCATACGGTCGACCTTGTTTTCGCGAACGCCTTGAAGCTCGTTGTGAAGGTTGGTCGTCGTGCAGCAGTGGTTCGGCAGGAATACCAGTTGGTCGCCGATCTCGAATTCAATGCCTTCCGGCACGTGCACGTTGCCGTGTTCTTCGCTTAGCTTCTCTACATAAACGCCCGCGAAATCGCGAGAGGTACCGTATCCCGGCACATGCGCGCTGACGTCGCTGCTGAAGGTTTTCGAACCGGCATCGACGATAACGGTTCCCTTTCGCGGGGTGCTGACGACTGTGGCTACTACGTGCATGGCGCATTCTTCAAGCGTAATAACGCCAATCGCGAGCTGTGCGATGTCTCCGAATACGTATGCTCCAGGGCGAATTTCGGTCACCCCCTCGACATCTGCAATGTACTTGGAGGTTGGAGTCGAACCGACGCTAATCTCTTCGATAAGAATTCCCGATTGCGCAAGCAACTGCTTAGTGCGGACAAGTCCTTCCGCTTCTACGCGGGCGGCTTCCCGTACTTGTTCCGGCGTTTTCTTGCCATAAGCGAATCCGCCGTGCGTCATTAACCCAATCACTCGTACGTGGGGGAGCTTGGCGATTTCCTGTACGAGCTGTGCCGTTTCCTCGCCCGGTTCTTTCCCGCAGCGGTTCAATCCGGTATTGACGTCGATATAGAGCTTAATAACTTTGCCGAGCGAACCGCCCAAATCGGACAGCCCTTGCGCCACTTGTACATTATCGGTGCTGACAATAACGTTAGCGCGTTCCATCAGCCGGGCTAATCTTCCGAGCTTAGCTTCGCCAACGATCGGAAAAGCGACGAGAAAGTCGGCTATGCCCGCATCCGCCAACACCTCGGCTTCTCCCAGCTTGGCTACCGTAATCCCGCACGCGCCGTAGCGTATTTGTTCCTGTGCAATCCAAACGCTCTTGTGCGTCTTGAAATGCGGCCGCAGCTTAACGCCGGCTTGGCGCGCCAATTCCGCAGTATGCCTTAAGTTTCGATCCAGAACGTCGAGATCGACCACTACGGCAGGGGTTTCCAGCTCGGCCCACGGTTGTCGATGTTGTCGCACGTTTACCCGACCTCTCAAAGTGGTTTCATCTACCAAAACTAATGTTTTATTATTATGAATGGTAACTGACGGCTAGTCGTTTGTAAATACAAAAGTTCAAGTTCTCCCCAGCTTGATTCGGGATGACGCCCAAGGAGTATGCCTTGCAATAAAGATAAGGCGGACTGTCGAGAAATTCCCGACAGTCCGCCCCTATATTAAACGTTCCATATGGTCGCATAACGTTTGTTCATCGATTAAATCGGACCAGTATTGCTTCAGGAGATTTTTTAGCGCGTAGAAAGAGGACATTGGCAAGTTCAGCTCCTGATGCGTGCGATAGGAAAACATGATTTCACGGAACAGGAAAAACCGGGCAGGGCGGTTGAGGCTGTCGCCTGATTCCAAAGGAGCTTCCGCCGCCGACTTTAACGCAGGCAAGCTGAGCGAACGATTACGCAGAATCGACTGCGCCCTGGGCGAGGTTAAATAGTCGGCGAAACACTTCGATGCTTGGAGCTGCTTCGAGTTGCGGTTGATCGCGATCCCGATCACATTCAAAAGCGAACGCGGCTCATACATAAAGGGGATGGGGGAGAGGTCGTAGTCGATATTCATTTCTTTGAAGTCGTTGATGGCCATGTAATTCGTCAGAATCATAGATACTTTCCCTTGCGCAAAAAGTTCGTTAACGTCGTCGCTGTTCTCGGATAAATAGCGCGGGAATAAGTCGTGGCTGGTAATCAATCGTTTGCAAAGGCGAATGCTTTCCATCAATCGGGAGCCGTCTAGTTGGAATGTTCCGTTAACGCTCGGTTCAAAGCGCATGCAGCTTTGGAGCAAAAAGGCGGGCCAACGATTGTCCGACAACAGATAGAAGTACAAGCCGTGTCGAACTCCCGGTACGGCAAGAGCGGACGCGTGTTTGACCACATCTTCCCATGTCCAGCTGCCGTCTGGCTCCGGAACATGGTTTTCTTGAAAATGAGAGCGATTATAAGCAAGCACCAGCGGGGAAAACACGACTGGCTTGGCCAATAGTTGCTGCTCGTCGACGAAAGCTTCCTGAGCAAAACGGTATGACTGAGCTTCCGGATCCATAGGATTCAACGATTGCGCATATCCGTCTTCAAGCAATTGCTGGAAGTCAAGGTTGTTAAGCGTAAAGGTGTCGAGAAGGCCGTTATCCATATATTCTTCCACCGCTTTTATATAATCGACGGTAGAACGCAAAGGCATGGCTTTAATTCGGATCGATCGATGTAAGCTGTGAAAATCGTCCAGAAGCGCCGACAGACTGAAATCCCGCTCGATCGAAGAGCTGTACCCGAATGAAACGGATACCGGAGCAACGGGGATATTGTCCGTTACGCGACTGCCAACCCGGTCGACTTTGACGATTAGCCCTTCGCTAACCAGGATGTCGAGCCCTTTCCGAACCGATTTGTTGCTTAGCCCGTACTGCTCCGTGAGTAACAGTTCAGAGGGCAGTAATTGTCCGGGGGGATAAACGCCATATAGAATGTCGGAACGCAAACTGTCGACCATATGCTGCAGGCGGAGTTGAAAGGACTTGCGACCGGTCTGAAAGCGAGGATTATCCATGAGACCCAACCTTTCTTCTATTGTTAATGTACATCGTAAAGCATATTTAAATGGTTGTACAGCAGATTGGAGGAGGAGAAAGTGTTTGTTGACACTCTAGTAATTGTTTTGCTAAATTCTTGATGTGATATACGATAGTTTATACAGCAGTTGATGGGAATTGTTTCATTTAAATTGATTTATGTACAGCAGATTGGAGCTTTTGTTGAATAAAACTTGGAGGGAATACCGTTATCATGATTCGGATCAGCGAAACAGAACATGGCATTATGAAGGAGCCGCTGCTGTCGCCTTTTGGTTTTAAAGGCGACTACTTAACGGAGCTGTGGCAGTCTGTCGTGGGTCTACGAGCGCAAGACGGGACTTTGGGTATTGGAGTTGGCGTTCAAAGCGTTTTATGGTCGGACCCTCAGGTGTTCGTGCATTACGGTGAAGCGTCAGGGAATAGGCATATGGCGAATTTAACCCAATATGCATTGACGCTCGCGAACGATGTGGAATTTCATACGCCGCTTGAGCTTGTAGACCGATTGTTTCCGAATGTGTATGAGTATGGCCGGAAATCGACCGGAATTTCCGATCTTCGCGCCACATTCGCTTTGAATGCGCTAGTAGCCGTTGACCAAGCTGCTTGGGGATTGTACAGCAGAGGGAAGGAAAAGAGCTTCGAGGAGCTGGTACCGGATGAATATCGATCCGCATTATCGGAGAGGCAGCAGGAGCTCGCAAACATTCCGGTGGTTGGCTACGGATTATCGGTGGAATCGATTGAGCAGATTCTGAGGGAAGGGTATTTCCTCCTGAAGATCAAAATCGGAGCCGATCCTGACGGCGACGGCGATCAAGACAAAATGCTGGCATGGGACCAACAACGGTTGTCGCATATCCATGACATTGCATCGCGTTATGAAACGACTTACACCCGGAACGGGAAAATTGCTTATTATCTGGATGCGAACGGCAGATACGACGGAAAGGAGCGCATGCTGCGTTTCCTGGAGCATGCGGATCGGATCGGCGCTTTGGAGCGGATCGTGCTGGTAGAGGAGCCTTTCGATGAGGCAGATGAAATCGACGTCTCCGATGTGCCCGTACGGTTAGCGGCTGATGAGAGTGTGCACGACGAACGGGATGCACGGATAAGAATCGATATGGGGTACGGCGCAATTGCGCTTAAGCCTGTCGCGAAGACGATGAGCGTAAGCCTGAAGGTGGCCAAGCATGCGCGCGATCGGGGCATTCCTTGTTTTTGCGCCGATCTGACCGCTAACCCGGTATTGGCGGATTGGAACAAAACGTTGGCTTCCTATCTCTCCCCTTTGCCAGAATTAAAGATAGGCGCGATTGAAATGAACGGACGTCAAAATTATCGCGACTGGGATCGAATGAAGAGCTGGCATCCTTATGCGGGAGCATCGTGGACCGAGTCCCATGAAGGCATCTTTAGGTTGGACGAGAGCTTTTATGCAGCTAAGGGCGGCGCGCTGGAGATCAGTCCTTATTACGAAAAATGGCTATATGGCAAAGGAGATCAATCGGAATGAAATCGCTAAAGATAGGCCTTGTAGACTTGGATACTTCCCATCCCGGAAGTTTTGTTCCTTTGATTCGCGGCTTGGGGCATGAAGTGACCGGTGTATTCGATAGCGGGACGGTCTATCCGTCCGGATATGCCGAAACATTTGCCCGTGAGCATCAGATTGACCACGCTTGCGAATCGTTGGAGGAATTGGCTGACCGGGTAGATGCGGTATTCATCCATAGCTGCAATTGGGATTTGCACGTGCGACATGCGCAGCCTTTCGTTGAAGCCGGCAAAGCCGTATTCATCGATAAGCCGTTGGCTGGGAATGTCGGGGACTTGCGACGTATGATCGAATGGGCTAAGCAGGGCGCGGTCGTTACCGGAGGTTCGGCGTTGCGGTATTGCAACGAGGTTAAGGAATGGAAAGAGCGGAAAATTCCAGCCGAGGAATGGGTATACGGGTTTGTCGGCTGTGCGGTAGACGAATTCAACTATGGCGTTCACGCTTATTCGATGCTTCAAGGGTTGCTCGGACAGGGGATCGAATCCGTGCGTTATTTGGGGGAGAACGTGCAGCGGCGGATCGAACTGACTTGGAAAGACGGCAGACAGGGGATCGTCAACATCGGGAAAACGGTCGGGTATTTGCCCTTCTACGCGACATTGGTTACGCAAAAACAAGTGGATCATATTAGCGTGGATAATAGTCGATTGTATCAAGCTCTATTGGAGTCCGTACTTCCGTATTTGGCGGGGGAAGCACCGCCGCCTTTGTCGTTCGAAGAGCTCGCCGAGACGGAGATGGCGGCAATCGCCGCGATCCTGTCCGCACAACAGGGAGGGAAGCTTGTTCGGTTGGATGAAATTCCGGCGGACTTTATCGGATACGATGGAATGGCTTTTTCGAAATACTATAAGTCTTTAATATTTCCCGAGTACAAATAACAGGGACCGACAAAGCCTGATTGCGAATTGCAACGCCCCAAAATCGTAGCATGGAGAGGGGCTGTCCCATAAGTAGGGTCGTACAAGATGATCGATTAAGAAGAAGTGCATGTATCTCCTGGAGACTGCCTCATACGTTCCTGAAATTACCTTATCACGGGTTTACCATTCCCATTTCAGGATCGTATAGCATCGTAGGGAGATACATGCACGACAAACTTCTCTATCGATCATCTTTTTCGTACGACTATTTACTTATGGGACAGCCCCTTTTTGTACGTTTACATTGAAACGATAGTGCAAAAAAAACGGAAGTATTGATAAAGCTAGCAAAAGGATTAAGCGATATGATTTGAGATAGAAATAACCATTACCTTTTGTGGCATTATGGATGTCATAAGAGGGGCGAGAAATGTAGAGGGAGTCATGCAGAAATTGGAAGATGCAATCGGCTATGCGAAGTCCAAATTATACTTGGAGGGTGTGTCGAGTCATGAACAAAGCAAATCTACGAATCAAAAGGTTCGCAACTATTGCAAGTCTTTTTACAGTGTTCGCTCTTGCCGCTTGCGGAAGCAACAACGGAAACAACGGCGTATCCTCGCCGAGTAACGCGTCCGCGTCTCCCGAGTCCACTAACGAGCAAAACGAAAGCGCTTCACCTAAAAGCGACGTGAAGCTGACTTTATCGCATTGGAAGGTTTCATTCGATCCCGGCTTTAAGGCGGTAGCGGAAGCGTTCAAACAAAAAACCGGCATTACGGTCGAAACTCAAACGACAACTCCGGACGCGGCGTATAGCCAGAAGCTTATTGCTTCCGCTGCAGCAGGAAGCTTGCCGGACATCTGGGCGACTGACGCTTCTCCTGCGTATCGCGCATTTGACGGCAAGGCATACGAATGGAGCGGCGAGCTAAGCAAGGACGAGGCGTGGAAAAATGGATTTCTTCCGGCAGCGCTGTCCGGCATTACGGTTGCTCAAGCCAATATCGATGCATGGGCGAAGGACGAAAAAGCCAGCGCTTGGCAAAAAGCGACAAAGCCCGGTCAAGTCTACGGCATTCCAATCGACGTAGGTGCGTTTTATATGATCTATGGCAACAAGAAGATTGTAGAGCAGGCCGGTTTGGAAGCGAAAGAGCCCGCTACGTTCGAAGAATGGGTTTCCATGATGAAAACGGTCAAGGAAAAAACGGGTACTCCGGGATTCGTATTCGCAGGCAACGTCGGCGGTGTCTACAATGCATGGTTCCTTAACCTGGTCGACTATATGAAAAACGGCGAAGAATCTTTCACCAAGTTCATGAATAGAGAAGAAAAATTGTCCGATCCCAAGCACATGTGGGCGCTGAAATTCATCGAAGATTTAACGAAGGACGGTTTATTGCTGCCTGGGGCGGCTTCCTTGGATATCGATCCGGCGGATCAAGCGTTCGCTCAAGGCAAGGCGGCGTTCAGTCTGGGAGGTACGTTCACCTTTGCCAACCTTACCGCAATCGGCATGAATCCGGACGATGTGTTCAGCTTCAGAGTTCCCGCTTTCGAGGGCTCGGTCTTTCCGGATGCGACGGTATCCCCGTTCCCGCTTGTGCAAATGGTTGTCAATAATGAAGGCCCGAACAAGGAAGCGGCAATCGAATTCGTTAAATTCCTGACTTCGGAGGAAGGCCAAGTTCTGTACGCGAACCATGCATACGATTTACCTGCGGTGCAGATTAAAGACGGAAGCAAGCTTAATCCTTCCATTCAAGCTATGGCTTCATCGCTCAGCAGCGAGAGCAACTGGTGGTCGGAAAATCCGCTGATCTGGCAGCAGGTTTTCAAAGAGGACTGGAAAGTGTTTAGCGAGGGCATGGTTAAGGTCATGCTCGGATCCAGCACGGCCGAAGCAGCGGCTGCCGAATACGATAAGGCTGCGGCGGCCTACAAAAAAGCAAATCCTTAACAAATATCCATAACGCAATTGGATCAAGGAGAAAAGAGGGGGATGCGCCCCTTCTTTTCTGTCTTGCGGATGGGAGGAAGAGATGAATTATCGGAAAGCCGCAAGGCGGGAAGCGCTGGCAGGGTATTTACTGATTGCTCCGGCTGTTGGGTTATTTATCGTCATCGGTTTGTTTACGGTTCTTTTTTCAATCGTGCTATCCTTCTTTAGTTTGCCGCAAGGGCAGCTAATCTGGAATGCCAAGTTTGTCGGATTGGATAATTTCAAAGACTTCTTGTCGGGCGGCAACTACATTTTATCCGGATTTTTCCGACAAGCGATCGTCAACAATTTGTGGATTGCGTTCGCCATGGTGGTTATCGTCATTCCTCTGGCGCTGATTATTGCGGTGTTATTGGAGAAAGCCACGAGAGGCGTACGTCTGTTTCGGACGATATTCCTTCTGCCTATGGTCACTTCTTCCGTGGCGATCTATTACGTTTGGCAAGGCTTATATGACCCGACCGGCTCCATTAACCAATTGTTGGCTTCCATCGGCCTTGATTCCTGGATCGCGAAGAACGGCTGGATCGGGGAAATGCATACCGCTCTACCGGCAATTATCGTTACGATCGTATGGGGGGCGCTTCCGCATAGCCTGATCCTGTATTTTGCAGGACTGCAAGCCGTGGACACGCACTTGTATGAAGCGGCCGATATTGACGGTGCCAACGCTTGGCAGAAGCTGGTCCGAATTACGTGGCCGGTTCTCAAGCCGATCACGGTTATCGTGATGATCATGAATCTGAATGTGGCTCTGCAAGTTTTCGACCAGATTTGGGTCATGACTAAAGGCGGTCCGGCTGGCGCAACGCAAGTCGTTAACGTACTCGTCTACCAACAGGCCTTTTTCCAGGATGGGAATATGGGCGTCGCGAATGCAATGGGTTGGACGATGTTCATGCTGACGTTTATATTGTCGTTGATTAGCTTGAAGCTATTCGGGGATAAGAAGGGAGAGGAATCGCATTGACCAAAGCCAAGACGGGCGCCCTTTACGGCCTTCTCCTGCTATGGAGCTTCCTCTGTCTTTATCCTTTGCTATGGATGGTAGGCGCTTCGCTGAAAGCACCGATGGATGTCATGAGTACTTTTTCGCTGTTCCCGCAAGGAAAATGGCATTGGGAAACCTACGCGGAAGTGTGGAACCGACTGAATTTCTTCTCTTACTTCTGGAACAGCGTTATTGTGACGCTATCCACGCTGATCGGCATTAACGTGCTCTATTCTATGGCTGCTTTCGCCTTTGCGAAGCTGCGTTTTCCGGGCAACAATGCGCTGTTCGTCCTCTTTCTCGGAATGATGTTCGTCCCGGGAATTACGGTCATGGTGCCGCTCTATTTGACGGAAAATTATTTAGGCATTTTGAATACGTATATCGGCTTAATTCTGCCCTCCATTAATGGCGCGGCGCCGATGGCGATCTTCCTGTTTCGCAACTATTTTCGCAGCATTCCCCATGAATTGTTCGAATCGGCCAAGATGGAGGGAGCAGGCATTATGCGCACCTTGCTTCAGATCTATTTGCCGCTCTCGGTACCCATCCTTGCGACGCTTACCGCGATTAATTTTCTAGGCTCATGGAACAGCTTGATTCTTCCGATGGTCATTCTCAGCGATCAAAGCTTGTTTACGTTGCCGATCGGAGTCATGCTGCTCGATTCCGGCGTATTCCGGCAATGGAATGTTCTAATGGCGGGGGCGTTAATATCGATCGTTCCGATCTTGCTTTGTTTCGGCTTCCTGCAGAAATATTACATTAAAGGCTTGTCCGCCGGGGCAGTTAAAGCGTAAAAGGGGGTGGCTGCTTTGAAAAAGGTGACGGTCAGCACGTTTAATTTCCACTATGGGGTTGCGGACGCGGGGGCGGATTTAGAGGCGATCGTTCTGCAAATCGAACATTATCTCCTGCAGAAGATTCAACAGGTGCTGCCGGATCAACCGGATTTGATCGTGCTGCCGGAGTGCTGCGATATGCCTTCGGGGTTAGCTGAAGAAGCTCTGCAGGGATACTATCGCGTACGCGGTAATCGAATAAGGGATGCTTTGTCTGTAATTGCTAAGCAGAACGAGTGTTACATTGCTTATCCTTCCATTCGGCTGGAATCGGATGACAAGTGGCGGAATTCCGTTCAATTGTTAGACCGAAACGGCGATGTGGCGGGCGTATACAATAAGAACCATCCCGTGATCATCGAAGTAGAGGATAATCTTATTCAATGCGGAGAAGAAGCGCCGGTTTTCGAATGCGATTTCGGTCGCGTGGCGTTCGCTATCTGCTTCGATCTGAATTTCGACGAGCTTAGATTGAAATATGTCCGGGACAAGCCGGATCTTATCGTGTTTCCATCGATGTTTCACGGCGGTTTCATGCAGCAATATTGGGCTTATTCCTGCCGCGCTCACTTTGTAGGGGCGATAGCGGGCGGGCTGCCGAGCTCGATCGTGTCCCCAGTCGGGCAGGTGACAAGCTCGACGTCCAGCTACTATGATTTCGTCAGCGCGACGATTAATTTGGATTGCGCCGTTGCGCATCTGGATTATAACCGCAGCAAGCTTGAAGCGATCAGGCAGAAGTACGGCAAGAAAGTCCGGGTTACGGATCCGGGCTACTTGGGCTCGGTTCTGCTATCCAGCGAGACGGAGGAGTTCTCGGCGGAGGATCTCGTTCGCGAGTTTGAAATCGAAAAATTGGACGATTATCTGGCACGTTCTAGATCGTATCACCTATAGAAGGCGAGGAAGGGAGATGACCGTAATGAGCTCGTTCAAAGTAGGAATTATCGGTTGCGGCGCTCTGGGCAGAACGCATGCGGAGTGTATCAAAGAATTGGAGCATATGGAGACGGTCGCTTATTGCGACGTCCATCGGCCAAGCGCGCAGAAGCTTCTCGAGCAATTTGGCGGCAAGCTGGCAACGACAGATGTAGAAGATCTTCTGGGCGATACGGAAATCGAGGTGATCTACGTAACTACACAGCACGATACGCATGCGGATTTATGTATTCGTGCTATGCAGGCGGGGAAGCATGTCCTTGTAGAAAAGCCAATGGCGATGACGGTTGAGGATTGCGTTCGTATCGGAGAGACGGTTAAAGCGACAGGCAAGAAGCTGTTTACGGCGTATAAAATGCGCTATTACAACATGCTTTGGAAAGCGAAGGAATTGATTCCGCAGCCGATTATGGTCGTTATGCAAATGATGGATAGCCGCTGGGGAGAAGGGATTTGGCCTAACGATCCGGTTAAGGGCGGAGGAAACGTGCTAAGCCAGGGCTGTCATTCAACAGACGTTCTGCGTTTCGTTGCCGGAAGCAACCCTAAGGAAGTGTATGCGGCCGGAGGAAATTATTATCAGCAGAGCGGCGTTATCGACAATCTGACAGCCGTATTCCGTTTTAACAATGGGGCGGCCGGAACGCTCATTCAAGGCGATTGCAGCTGTCCTCCGGTTACGAGCAAGTTTTTCATGCAACTGTTCGCCGAGCATAAATCCATTACGATCTCCGATCGTCTAACCAAGCTGACATATGCGGAAGACGGGAAAGAGACGGTAGTTTATGAGGGATCCGAATCCGGATTTCTGGAAGAAAACCGAGCGTTTGAGAAATGTCTAGTCGACGATACGCCTCCGCCGATCGATCATGTGGACGGCTTGTATTCTACGCTGATGGTCTTGCAGGCGATTGAATCTTTGAAGAGCGGGAAGCCGGAGAAAATCGAGGAAATCGTAGAGCAGTATGTCTAAGGAATTGCCGATAGCATTTGGATAAAGGCCGGATTGCCGCGTCATCCGGCTTGTTTAACCATGCCCAAAATTCGTGTTTTTCCGAGACGAATGTGCAACACGATTGTGCAAATAAAACGGATGCTCTGATAAATATCATTTGCCGGGAACGCCGTATGATGGGTTTATAAACACAAATTAATTCACAGTGGGAGAGAGATCATCAATGACTAAATTACGTATGGGAATTATCGGTTGCGGCGGAATGACGGCGGATGCGCATGTTAACGGACTTCTGGAGCTGACGGAAGTGATGGAAGTGACCGCTGTATGCGATATCGATATTAAACAGGCAAATCTGTTACAAGCTAAGCTGCCTAAAGCGATCGCCGTAACGGATTATCGCGATTTGCTTGATTATGTGGATGCCGTATTAATCGCGCTGCCCCATGATTTGCATTATGAGGTCGGGATCGTTTGTCTCGAAGCGGACAAACATGTTTTGATGGAGAAGCCTCTCGCCAACACGCAGGAGGAATGCGAGGAACTGATACGCGTATCCAAAGAACGGAATTTAACGCTAATGACGGCTTACCCTGTCCGTTTCTGGCCGGTCGTGCAAAAGATGAAAGAGCTGATCGAGGCCAAAACCTACGGTGACGTGTTCCAAATGTCGGTTTGGACAGAGCAGCTGACCCATCCCCCAGAGGGACATTGGGCTACAATCGCCAAAAGGTTGGGGGGCGGGCAGTTTTTCAGCCATGGCTGTCATTACGTAGATTTGATGCTTTGGTTCCTCGGCAAGCCGATTAAAGGCACGCACTTCGGCACCAACTTCGGCACGCCTTGGATGGAGAAGGAAGGGACAAGCAACGTCGTTATTGAATTCGAGAACGGGGTTCTCGGCTATCACATGGGAACCTGGGGCGCTCGTGGCAGTCGCTTAGGATATAGCATTCACATCCACTGCACGGAAGGGATGTTGGAATATAACCGCTGCGAAGGCAAGCTTTATCTTCATTCGCAAATGAAAGAAGAGCGAGCTTCGACAGATACGACCTCCGAAGTGCAAATTCTGATGGAGGAGAAGGAAGCGGGCAAGCAAACGCAGTTCGAGATTATGCATTTTCTCGAATGCGTCCGCGACCGGAAGCTGCCGCTAACGAATGGCGATATCAGCCTGCAGGGCTTAAAAGTCATCTGGAAATTGTACGATGCCGAGAGTGTCGGCACGATAGCGGATTTAAGAGGACTTGGTTTAAGCGAGATAGGGATAGAGTGAGGGGGCAACATACAGCCCTTGATTTGGTCGCTTTGTACGATTTTTCGGACAAACGTCCGTCGTTTGCGCCTGATCTGAGTTGCTTTATACGATTTTTCGAACAAACGTCTACCATTTAAGCCTGATTCGAGCTACGTTGTACGATTTTCCGTCTAGCTTCCCTCGCGGGGGCTCTTGGTAGGGCGTAAACGAATGTGCACAAATAGGTCCGCGTGAATCATGATTAGCCTGCAGGCCGCTCATACGCTCCTGAAATCACCTTTTACGGGTTTAACAAATTTCAGGAGCGTATAGCAGCGGAAGGAGATCCATCCCTCTGGCACCTTTACCATCGCTTATCTTTCCAAGCAACTTGCTGGCCTTATGGGACATCCCCTTCCTTTTACTTAATAAACTTCCGCCATGAACTGATTTCGAACAATATTTACGACAGCTTCAATATCGTCATGGTGGGAGACATCCGTAATCCATAGATCGATGCTCGGGAGCAGTTGGCTATCGATTTGCGCGACGGCGCCGCTGAAATTATGGCTTGTCGCTTTGCTTAGGACCTGCCCGATCGCAGTCGACAGATTGGATCGGCGCGTCGCAGGCGCTGTGTCGAAAGCGCTGTCCGGAATGTCCAGTAACACTTCGTTTAACGCCTGAGGATCCTTGTAACCGGCCTCGGTTAGAGCGTTCATGATGAAATACATAAAGGCGGTTCCCGCACGAGTGTCGTCCGGGAAGGAACCGTCGACATTTTGCAAAGCGAGCTTAGAAGAAATATACGTGAGCAGATTATCCGTAAAATCAAGATCGGCTATATCGGCAAGTTCCTTCTTCAGCACGGGGAAATCCGTGTACCGGTTACCGAGATCCCCAAGCACTTTCAGCAGCATATCATCGACATCGCTATTTCCAAACTTCTTGTTATAGGCAGCCAAGTCCAGAGATTGAACATAATTGTACGCGGCCGGCGTTTCTCCGATGAGCCTCCAACCGTACGGCCAACTGCCGGAATCGGATTGGACCGCTTTCAGATTATTGATTAAACCGTCCATATAAGGCAGCAAGTCGGCATCCGAGGTCAGATCGTAAATGAGACCGAGGATGTGCAGAGCCGTGGCGTCTACATTATAGATTTCGATGGCCGGTCCGACGACTCCGTTAATCGTAACATCGAGCATGTCATAGTAAGGAACCGTACCGATGGTATGAGCCGCATCGAGCCAAACGTATTTGGTGCCGGGATTCGTCAGCATGTAATCCTTGCCCGCCAAAATGGCGTCAAGATACTCGGGCTTGCCGAACCGCAAATAAGCTTCATATAAACCGAGTATAGCCTGTTGGGTATTAACGGCATTCGTCATCGTTTTGGGACGCAGCGCGCCAAAGCTTGTGTAATCCCATGGGAGCACCCAGCCTCCGTTGGCTTGTTGGGTGTTCAATAATTGCTCGGCTGCGAGGTAGGCTTTGTCCAAATAATCCTTATTGCGAGTGACGTCATACAGCGCGGCATATATCCGGTAGATGCCCGTAATGCTGTTCGTGTCCGCATTCTGCGGATCGGTCGGCCAGTACGAATGGTAAGTTTCCCACATCGAGCCGGACAATAGCGTATCCAAATGGCTGTCGAATAGCTCAGCGCTGCTAACAATGGACTGGCCAATTTCCCACACTGTCGAATCCTGGAGTGTACCGTATCCGCGATTAAGAAGCTTGTAAGCAATCGTTGAACCGCTCTTCTTCTCATGAAGGACAATTGGAGTTACCAATGCTCCGGGATCGGCGGTGAACGTTCCGGATATATGGATAGTGCCGGTACCGTAATTATCGAGAGCGATAGCTCCGGAAGCGGTATCGAAAGCGAGATCTCCGGCGAGCGCGTAGCTATAGGATGAGCTGCCGTCGGTTAGCTGAGAATGGCTTGTTACGGTTAGCGTTTTTCCAAGCAATGCGAAGGTGTCTAACAGCGCTCGCGTGTTGCCGGAGTTTTTGATCTCCAGCGTCAACGTATCCTGGGGCGTTCCTTGAAATAGACCGGAAAGCGGGAGAATGACTGGACTCGGCTGTTCCGTCAGCTTGACGATGCGAGCGTTGTCGAACCACACACTGCCCGAACCGAAATCCAGGAATGGTCTGAAGGCAACGTACGCCGCATTGTCCGGAAGCTTCAAATTCACCGCGATTTCCTGCCAATCGTGGGTGCCCGGCGCACCGGAGAAGCGTCGGTTGTCTATGACCTGACGGCTGGAGTTGTAGACGCCAAGCTCGAAGCCGATGAACTGAGCGGATACGGAGGAGGTTTTATGCTCGATCGAAAAGCGATAGAAGGCGCCGCCCTCGACGGGAATCGACCATTGGTTAACGGCTGCGCGGCTGCTGGGGGTAACTCCGGACAAGCGGACCGAGCCTGCGCCTTCGCGGAATACAGTGGTTGAGGTAGCGGCTGTTCCGCCATCCAGAAGCGTATAATCCCAATTGTCCGCAATAGAATCGAAATTGGTATCACGCTCGAGAGATCCATTCAGCAATAGGTTGCCGCTAACCAAGCATACCGCTTCGGCTGCATCGAACCATGCGCTTCCGCTCGCATGATCAAGCACCATGCGGAATGAAAAATAAGCCGTATCTGCCGGGGCTTTCTTGGACACGCTTATTTGCTCCCAATCATGCGTTCCGGCATTGGCGGGCTGGCGTATGAATTGGAGCAGTTGATGGGCTTCATCGTAGAAAGCGAGTTCCAATCCGACAAATCCCGTACTGCTCGCCAGTACGACTCCGCTCGTTTTCAGCATCGCCTTAAACTGATATTCTTGGTACTCCTGAGCGGGCAAGTACCACTGGGAGGCAAACGAACGACTGGAGGTAGATGAGCCCTGAAGCCGCACGGACCTTTGTCCCTGATATTTTTCCCCCGTTACGAGCGCCCCCGAGCCGCCGGAGTCCGTGGAGTAATCATATCCGTCCGGGACGGAATTATTATCTGTATCCGCTTCCAAATTGCCGTTCAACAATAGATTTTGTGCATCCGATACGAAGGAGGATACGGAATCGACCCACAGGTCCCCAGTACCGAAATCGAGCGCGGTACGGAAGGCGTACGATGCCGTGCCCGGCGGAGAAATCCATGAGGTCTCGACTTTCTGCCAATCGTGCGTACCTTGGGCCGCGGGAACCCTCACCGAAGCAAGCGCTTGATGCGAGCTGTTGTAGAAGACGAGCTCAAGACCGGCAAAGCCGGCAGTCACGTTGTTGGTTTTAATCCATGAGGACATCGTATATCGGGTGTTTTCCGTTGCGGATACGTACCACAGATTGACAAAGGAGCGGCTGAGCGAGGAGGAGCCGGATAGTTTAACGGAGCGGCTTCCCGAATAGGCTACGGATGTGACTAAAGAGGCCGCACCTCCGTTGAGTAAGGTATAATCCCAACCATCCGGCACCCCGTTCGCATCGACATCGGTTTCGAATCCGGGATTAAGAGCCGTATTCGGCTCCGAAGCGAGAGCTTGCCGGGTGCCGATAGGCAACAATCCGACAAAGAGAGTAAAGGCCGTTCCGTAACAAGCGATCCTCTTAAGCCATGTTTTCATTTCTATTTTCCTCCATTCATGTTATTCGTTCCTTCTGTGTAAATTCGTGAGGTTATTTATTATAATAAGGGCAGCATCGTGAACGATCTTTGTCATTCCATCCGATTTTTTTATACTATCGCGTTAAGGGAGACGATCTGCATGGCCTACAAGCGAGTGAAACTTAACGAAGAGATCGTCATTAACCAGATTATTACTTTTCACTACTATGAATTGCCCGGATCCTATGTCACCAAAGGGGAGAAACATAACTTTTGGGAGTTCGTTTACGTGGATAAGGGGGAAATCGACGTCCGGTCGGACAGCGGCGAATTTTCCGTCAAGCAAGGAGAAATTGTCTTTTATAAACCGAATGAATTTCATTCCGGCAACTCGAATGCCAAATTTCCGCCTAATTTGATCATTATTACTTTCGACTGCGATTCGGAAGCGATGAAAATATTCGAAAACAAGAGATTCAGCGTCAACGAGCAGGAGCGAAGATTGCTTACTCAACTAGTTAACGAGGGGTATAATGCGCTCACTCCGCGTCTGGATAAACCTTATAAAAAAGAAATGAAAGCAAAGAAGGACTCGCTATTCGGGAGCCAACAGTTAGTTAAGCTATATTTAGAGACGCTGTTGATTCACTTCGCGCGCAGATTGCGGAAAACCGATTCCCTTTCCAAGCTGGCGTCAACGATGAATGAAAAAAAGGATTCCGATCTGACCAATCAAATTATCCAATTCATGAACCTAACGCTGCACAAAAGCTTATCACTTAAAGAGGTTTATAATAATTTTACGGTCGGTCGATCGCAGCTTCTACGAACGTTTAAGGTGACAACCGGTTGCGGAGTGATGGAATACTTTAACCGGCTGAAAATAGAGAGGGCCAAAATTCTGATCCGCGAGGAGCAATACAATTATACGGAGATTGCCGAAAAGCTGGGCTATAGCAGCATCCATTATTTCTCGCGCCATTTCAAGCGCTCGACGGGCATGACGCCGACAGCCTACGCCAGATCCGTCAAAGCGAGAATCGAAAATCATCGCTAACCGACAGCGCGAAGATTTAAAGATCGGTCTATTCGATTAGAGTTTTTTCGGGTGCAGGAGTCGTCTCGACTTCCTGCACCTTGTCATTTAAACACCATAACGCAAGCCCAGCATATCTTGAGAGATTTGCTCGATGTTCTCACGAGGGCCGATGAAATAATAAACTCGCGACACGTCCGACGACGAACCGGGAGCGTCGATGCTTAATGCGGGCGAGTGATATTCAAGCTCGGCGAAATGACCCAACTGGCCGCCGTCGTAATAAAATTGCATGCACGATCCCTTGTATTGGGGATCGTCGGGAGGATAGTCCGGATAGATGCCGGAGGGATGAACGGTAAATTGACGGACGACGAGACTGCTTCTGCTGTCGTCCAAGCGACGCAAATAACCGAATCTGCCCGTTGAAGACAGCGCGTCGACCGACAGCTTAAAGCTGTGAGCGCCTTCGCACGGGATGCGGAAGCCATGGGGCGTAAGCTCCGTATCAACTGTATCCGCTTGGGAGAACATCGTCCGAGGGCCGACGGGTCCGTAGCTCGGGACAAGGATGCGGCCCCCGGGCGGAACCTGCATCACGCTCCATAGGTTGCAGAACCCGGGTGCGGAATCGTCTTTCGCACCGGAGCGCGAAGCGCCGGGAGTTAGAGACATATGGGTATGAACTTCATATCCGATATAGGAGACGGATTCGTCCATCCGAGACGACGAACCCGAGTTCACAGCATAAGGATTAGACGCTAAAGTGAACTGCTTTTCCAAATGCAGAAGGACGGTTCGGCCGGAAGGGCCATGAAGCAGCTCGCAGTCCATGCTTACGGCGACCAGGGAGTCGGAGGATTGAGCAATCTTCCATTTGCCCGGGTCAAGCTGCGCGGGAACGGCATATTGTCCGGAATCGTCCATGTAGTAATCCCGTTCCGGGCTGATCCAGGTGCGGTCACCGCCCACATTCCAAGAAAGCTCCGGAAGCGGGACTCCGTCGGCGCGCCAGAAGGCGGATTCCTCCTGTTTGTTGGCCCATAAGGCCAAGGCCCGGGCGCCTTGCTCCCGAATCAGCAGTAGACCGCCTTGCCCGTTGGAGAGCAAAACGGTCGGATCGTCCCCATGCGGTTCGTATTTCTTCATTCTATTTGCCCTCGCCCTCGGATTCATCGATAAAACAAAGCAAACAATCCTCATCCTGAATATGCTGCGTCCAAAGCGCCTCGATCTTCTCCTCGGAGCCGCCGCGGAGCGTGGACAGCAGTGCGGCATGATCGTCGGCGACCTTCCGCAGATCGTCGAAACGACTCGTATTCTTAATAAAATGCAGGCGCAGCCGGTTGACGATACCCGACCAAATCTGCAGCGTATAGGAAGAATCGTCCAGAGAGAGGAGCTGCTCGTGAAATTGAATGTCCTCTTCCACCAGCGCGGGCAAGTCTCCGTCTGCCGCGAATTCCTTCATCCGCTCGACGATCTGCTCAAGCTTGCCGTAGAAAGCTTCGTCTCGTTTGGCGCCGCTGTACTTCAAGGCGAACAGCTCCAGCTTCAGGCGAATCGGAATTAACAGCTCCGTGACCTCCTCCTTCCGAACGTCGGCGACCGTCGTTTCCCGATAGGGAGAGCTGACGACGAGCCCCAGCGCCTCCAAATCCCGCAAAGCTTCGCGGATAGGTCCGCGGCTGATCGACATTTGCTTGGAAATGTCCAGCTCCTTCAGCTTGTCTCCCGGCTTCAAATGCCCGCCGATAATCGCGCTGCGAATATCGTTCAGCACGCGTTGGCGCAGGGAAAGGTTTTCTTGGCTTTTGAATTGAAAAGTGTCCATGGCTGGCTAAACTCCTTAAGGAAGGTTGGCTTCGTCCGTATCAAGCCTTCTGTTATCGCCATTATAGAGGAATGCGTATGCATCTTCAACAAATGATTGGTGAAAGTCGATTGTTGACAACTGAAGAGAGAGATTCCCGCTATTTCTCCATTTAATTTTATTGGATTATTGTTGAAGATCAATTGTTGACAATCGACATAAGTGGATTTATGATGGGTTCAAGCGAAAAAGGAGGAAGAGCCAAGATGAACGTTCTAGCTATTTGCGCGCACCCGGACGACGCTGAAATCTGGGCAGGCGGTACGTTGGCGAAATATGCCGCTCGCGGCGACAAGGTCACCATCGCCATCGCAACGAATGGGGAGGTAGGATCGCCGACGCTTCCGAAAGAGGAGATTGCGGAAATTCGTCGCCAAGAGGCGATCGCGGCAGCCAACCATATCGGCGCGGAGCTGATCTGGATGGGTTATCCGGACGAGTTTCTGCTCGACACGGAAGGGACGAGATTGGCTTTCATTGAAGCGATGCGCCGCAGCGGCGCGGAGGTCGTCCTCACGCATTGGCCGGACGATCTCTACAATCCCGACCATACGATCACAGGGCGAATTGCCAACGACGTGGCGATTATGACGACCGTTCCCAATATCGTCACAGCCAGTCCCAAGCTGGACAAGATTCCGATTGTCTACTTTATGGATAGCGTTGCGGGATTGGGCTTCCAGCCGGAGGAGTACGTCGATATTACGGAGCAGTTCGAGACGAAGCGGAAAATGCTCGCCGAGCATGTCAGCCAAGTCGGGGATTGGCTGCAGGATCAATACGGCTCCAATGCGATGGAGATGATCGAGATCACCTCCCGGTTCCGCGGCATTCAAAGCGGGGTTCGCTACGCAGAGGGCTTCATTCGGGCGAAAGCTTACCCGCGCAACATTACCGGGACTTTGCTTCCCTGAGCCTATACGAATAGGGGAGGACGAGAAGATGAAGCGTTTTGCCGAGCGGACGGTTATCGTCACGGGTGGAGCAACGGGAATCGGCCTGGCGACGGCCAAGCTGTTCGCGGCCGAGGGGGCGAACGTGCTGATCGCTGGACGCAGCGAGTCCAACGGGGCTCAGGCCGTTGAGCAGTTGAAGGAGGGCGGAGGCCGGCCGTTGTTCGTGAAGACCGACGTTTCCGACGAAGAAGACGTTAAGCGCATGATCGATGCCGCCGTCGAACATACCGACCGGCTGGATGTTCTGGTCAACAATGCGGCGATGTTTTACGAAAGCGATTTTCTGGAGGAATCCACGGAGCGGTGGCGCGCGGTGTTCGACACGATCGTTAACGGTTCCTATTGGGGGACAAGGTACGCCGCGAAGGCGATGATCGAAGCCGGCATCCGCGGAGCGATTGTGAACGTCTCGTCGATTAACGGCTACCGCGCCTTGAATCAATCCAGTCATTATAACGCGGCCAAAGGGGCGCTCGATCAGTTAACTCGCGGTACCGCACTGGAGTTGGCTCCGCATGGCATTCGCGTGAACGGGGTTGCGCCGGGTTTTATCGACACGGGGCTCTCGGTCGTCGGCGGCGTGAACGAGCTGGAGACGGACTGGTTCAAGGATTATTACGTAGGCATGAGGAAAATTCCGCAAGCCAGAGCCGGAGAGGTTGACGAGGTGGCGGGCGTAATCGCCTTCCTGGCTTCCGAGGCCGCCTCTTATATCCAGGGAGCGACTATTCCGGTCGACGGCGGACTTTCAATCACGTTTTAAGCTGAAAATCGAACTTTTTGAACCTGTAATTAAAGGAGGCGGCATCGTGTCGAATCAAGGAGAATGGCAGCAGATTTCCCGGGAAATCCGTCGCAAAATACTGCCGCCGGGAGAATCGATGATGAGCATGCTGATCGAATTTAAACAAGGCGGCTTCGGCCCGGAGCACGCTCATCCCCATGAGCAGCTGGGCTTTGTCGTAAAAGGCAAAATTCGCATGAACATTGACGGCGCAGAAGTCGTGGTCGAGGAGGGCGAGCAAATCCGGGTTCCGGGCAATGCTCCCCATTCCGTATTGGCGCTTGAGGACTCTCTTGTGCTGGAGACGTTTACGCCTCTACGCGACGATTTGCTCGCTACTTTGCAAGTATCAACCGAAACGGAGATGAGATCATGAAAATTACCGAAGTTGAAGCGATACATTTGCGCTTGCCCGATCTGGACGCGGAGCAATGCGACGGCACGCAGGATACGTTAATTATCCGCATTCATACCGATGAAGGAATCGTTGGCGTAGGCGAGGTCGACTCTTCTCCGCTTGTCGCCAAAGCGGTCGTGGACGCCGGCGCTTCCCACTCGATCGCGACCGGTCTTCGGAGCTTGCTGATTGGGGAAAACCCGATCGAGATCGAACGGCTATGGGACAAAATGTACCGGGGCACGATTTATTTTGGCCGCACCGGTCCGGCTTTGCACGCGATCAGCGGCGTGGACATCGCGCTGTGGGATATTTTCGGCAAGGTGATGAACCGTCCCGTGTGCGAGATGATGGGCGGCATTTTCAACCGTAAATTGAAAGCCTATGCAAGCGCGCTCATGCCGGAGACGATTGAGGAAGCGGCTCGCATGGCGGAGCAGTACGCCAAGCAAGGCTATAAAGCCATGAAATTCGGATGGGGACCGATCGGTCGCGATCCGAAGTTCGACGAGGCGCAGGTCAAGGCGATCCGAGAAGCGATTGGCGATGACATCGACATTATGATCGACGCGGGACTCGCTTGGGATTTGAAGGGCGCGCTGCGGATGGCCGACGTCTACGAGAAATACGGCGTCTATTGGCTGGAGGAGCCGGTGCATTCCAACGATATCGCCGGATACCGCGAGCTGGCGGATCGCACGAGAATTTCGATCGCCGGCGGCGAGCAGGAGAGCGGCAGAATGGCGTTCCAACGGCTGCTCGACGAAGGGCATCTGGACATCATTCAGCCCGACCTGGCTCGCGTAGGCGGATTGACCGAGGGCAAGAGAATCGCGTATTTGGCATACGATCGGCACAAGAAGGTTGTCCCGCACGCGTTCAAAACCGGCATTCTGGTGGCGGCAAGCACGCATTTTGCGGCAGCGATTCCGAATGGCTTTATGATCGAATATACCGTATCGAATTCGCCGTTGGCGCGGGACCTGGTCAGCCGCGAGGTGGAGTTCAAGGACGGCTACGTTACCGTTCCCGTCGATCGCCCGGGATTGGGCGTAGAGATCGACGAAGAAGTATTGAACCGCTACCGGGTCGAGTGAGGAGGCGATACGTATGTCATCGATGATGCGGGCGCTTGTATATGAAGGCCCCAGGCAGATGAACGTCCGCAACGTTCCGGTTCCCTCGCTTGGGGAGAGGGAGGTTCTCATTCGGGTCGAGCGAGTCGGCATATGCGGCTCCGAGCTTGGCGGCTTTCTCGGTCATAACTCGCTGCGCGTGCCGCCTCTCGTGATGGGACATGAATTTTCCGGCGTTGTGGCGGAAGTAGGGGCAGGAGCGACGAAATTCCGGCGGGGCGACCGGGTTACGGTCAACCCGTTGGGTACATGCGGCGAATGCGAGGATTGCCGCGCAGGCAACGAGCAGCTGTGTCAGAGCCGCAGTCTGCTCGGAGCGCATGCTCCGGGCGCCTTCGCGGAATATGTTGCGGTGCCCGAGCGGGACATTCACCCGATTCCCGATTCCGTCTCCTTCGATCAGGCGGCCTTCGCGGAGCCGTTCGCTTGCGCGGTTCATCTGTGCCGACTGCTGTCTTTGAAGCGGGAAGATCGTCTGCTCGTCCTGGGAGCGGGCCCGATCGGCCTGTTCGCTCTCGCCGCTGCAAGAACTCTAGGATTGGAAAACATCGTTGTAGCGGATCTGAACGCCGATCGGCTGCGCATCGCGGCGGAGCTGGGCGGCATTCCGGCACGGGGTGACGAGGAGATTGAGGCGCTTAAGCCTGCCGAAGGGTTTCATGCGGCGGTGGATGCGGTCGGAGCCGCTTCGACCCGCCTTCGCTGCGTACAATCTGTACGACGCGGCGGCAGAATCGGGCTGACCGGGCTTCACGAGGCCGATACGACGCTGCCGATCAATTCGATTATCCGCGAAGAGCTTAAGCTGTTCGGCGCTTTCGCATATTCGCGGAGCGATTTCGAAACGGCTCTGCGCTGGATCGGGGAGGGCAGAATCGATTTGCTGCCCTGGACGGAGCATCGTCCGCTGGAGGATGGCCAGAGCAGCTTCGAGAAGCTGGTGTCCGGCCCGGGCGCCATCGCGAAGATTATGCTCGTTCCCAACGCATAGAAGGAGGAGTTACTTTGAAGCTCGCTGTAATCGATCAGGAAGGAAAACAGACGCTCGGCATAAGGATGAGCGGCGGCATCGTTAATATGGCGAAGGCCGCAGAGGTTTACGGAAACGGCGGGACTTCGCTGCCCGGCGAGATGATGGACGTCATTCGCGAGGGTGAAGCAGCGGTTGAAGCCCTGCGGTCCTTCCTGGCGCAACTGCCTCCGCAGCCGGATCGCTCCGTCCTTATTAGCGAAGAGGAGCTATCGTTCGGCCCTTGCGTTCCTGCCCCTCAGAAAATCATCTGCGTCGGCTTGAATTACCGCAGGCACGCCGAGGAGACGAACTCGCCGATTCCCGAGTATCCGATTTTGTTCAATAAGTTCAACAACTCGCTGACCGGACACCAGGCTTCAGTCGCAGTTCCGGGCGTGACGGCCAAGCTGGACTACGAGGCGGAGCTGGCGATCGTAATCGGGAGACGCGCGAAGAACGTATCCCGTGACGAGGCGCTCGATTACGTGTTCGGCTATACGGCCGTTAACGATCTCTCCGCAAGAGATTTGCAGCTTCGCACGCAGCAATGGCTGCTTGGCAAAAGCTGCGACGGGTTTTGCCCGATCGGACCGTATCTCGTAACGGCCGATGAAATCGGCGATCCGAACCGGTTAGCGATCCAATCGATCGTGAACGGAGAAATCCGCCAGGATTCCAACACGTCGGATATGATTTTTGCGTGCAACGAAATTGTCAGCTATATTTCCAGGCACATGACGTTGGAGCCCGGCGACGTGATTCTGACCGGCACGCCCGAAGGCGTCGTCCTCGGATTGCCGGCGGAGCGGCAGGTGTACCTGAAGCCAGGCGACGAGGTCAGCATTTGCATCGAGAAGATCGGAACGTTGACGAATCGTTTTGTCGCGGAAGCTTAAGCGATTTCTCGGAATGGGAGGAAGACAGGATGGATGTCTTACCGTTTCTATCAAAGTATGCCTTGAACATGAGAGCCTCCTGTTTTCCCGTGCTGACCGCGAGACGGAGGAAGCATGCGACAACGGATTTAGAAATTCTGATGCTGGGGGACAGCCATGGCTGGGGCCAAGGCGCACCGGGCTACGACGTGATTTTTCCCGCTTATTCCTCTCATATGGCCGTTCCGTATAACAAAGGTTTTTTTGCGAAGCTGCGGGAACATCTTTTGAACAAGTACGACTTCTATCCTTCCGCGATCATTCCGGAATCGGACGATCGCGCCGAAGATAGCTCTCCTCTTATCCGGGGAAACTACCAGATCGTTCGAGAAAGCATAGTCGAGCCGGTTGCGGCTGAGGGCTTCTACGCATCGCGCGGTGAGGATCGTGCAGCGGTGAAGCATCTGGGCGATTTGGCCGCGACCGATCGATTTACCGACTGCTTGTATGCGATCGTTCCGGAGGAAAACGGAAGAGGCGAGGCGTGGTGCTGCGTGGATATGAAAGCCCATGCGACCAAGGCGTATATCGGCGTGCTTGCAGGCAGATGCGGGGGGAGGCTGGAGATCTTTTTTCGGGAAAAGGGAACGGGGAATCGCCGGAATACCGGCGGCTATCTGTATCCGCAAGCGGACGGGTATCCGAGGGTTACCAGACTTCATCAAGGCCAGCACGTCGCGGTCGAGGCCCCAGAGGTTGAGATAGGCTCTACAAGCGTCGTCCTTGATACGTATAGACCCGACGGCGACGAAGAAATCGTCTATTGCATCGATTACGGTCAGAAGCAGATCGGCAGATTTTGTCTCTCCTATGGAGGAGCGCACCCGGATGCTGTCGGTTTCGAGCATCCGCAGGTTGCGGCTTTCGGACAAGCGCGACCGGCGCTTAGAATCAGAGGAATCGTGTTCGACGGCTGCGACGTTCTCAATTTCTCGATGGGGGGACATACGGTCGGTCAGTGGCTGGGGGACGGAACGGCGAGCTTTAACGATCCGTCTTATCCGCATATGGATGAGCTGCTCCGTTTCGTCCGGTTCACGCCGACCTTGGCCGTTATCCAAGCTCCCATTGTTAACGAATACTTGCGACAGACTCCGATCGACGTGTTGAAATCGAACTTGCGCGCCTTGATCGAGAAGCTGAGCCGTCATCTTGACCCGGAGGGCGGCAGGAAGACGGATATTCTCTTGTTCACGACTGTGGGCGACAAATCCGTTATTTTCGAAAACGCGCCTTCCGCTACGATAGGTTACGAGGAATATTTTCAAGCGGTGCAAGACTTCTCCGTATCGAACGGGTATGGGTTTATCGACTTCGAACGATATTTCCGAGAGAATGTGTCGACCCAATTGCTGGACTACGAATTCCTGTACGACGATGACATCCATCCCGGACCGTATGCGAATGAGTTCATCGGGAAAATGCTTGCGGAAACAATTGATCTGATCATGTGATGACTAATGGTTGCGCATTCCATGAGCCGCGCGGTACGATGTACACAGAACAAAGCGGGGGGATGAGTTGCGTGAAGAAGCAGGCAGAAGCGATTAACGTGGAAAAATCGGCGCTTGGCGAAGGGCCGTTATGGCTTCCGGAGAGCGGTCAGCTCGTATGGGTAGACATAGAAGGAATGAAGATTCGGATGTGGAATCCGAAGACGCGAGAGGAAGGAAGCGTTTCCGTCGGGCAGCGGATCGGCGCGGTCGTGCGGGCATCGGACGGGCGGATGGTATGCGCGCTGGAGCACGGATTTTACTTCCTGGATCTGACGACAGGAGAACTGGAGCCGATTGTCGATCCCGAGGCGCACTTGCCGGGCAACCGGTTTAACGACGGCAAATGCGATCCGGCCGGCCGTTTCTGGGCCGGTACGATGCCGAAATCCGAAGATGCTCCCGAAGGCTCGTTGTATCGCCTGGACACGGACGGCTCCGTGCATCGGATGGTCGGCGAGATCAGCTGCTCGAACGGTTTGGGTTGGAGCCTTGACGGTCGGACGATGTATTACATCGATACGGGGACAAGACGGGTCGATCGATTCGACTACGACGCTGCCAGCGGCAATATTTCCAACCGACGCGTCGTCGCGAATATCCCCGTCGATCAGGGATTCCCCGACGGCATGACTGTCGACGCCGAAGGCAAGCTGTGGGTTGCGCACTGGGGCGGCTATGCCGTCAGTCGCTTCGACCCCGACACCGGCGAATGTCTGGAACGTATCGAGCTGCCCGTATCCCAAGTCACCTCCTGTTGCTTCGGCGGCGACGATCTGGACGAGCTGTACATTACTTCCGCAAGCGTGGGGCTCAGTGAGGAGCAGCTGCGACAGGAGCCGCTGGCCGGAAGTCTGTTCGTGTACAAGCCCGGAGTGAAGGGGCAGCTCGCCCACGATTATCAGGTTCGGGGCAAGTAGAGTGCAACTGGATGTGGATAAACGAAGAAGCTAGGCCATTGTAGCGGCTTAGCTTCTTCGTTTATTTTTACAAGCATAAAACCTCTTCGTTGCGTCGCTTCGGGTGCGCGCTCTACTGGCTACTGTCGATTTTCCCGATAAGCCTTGCGGTAATTTTCCGGGGACAGTCCTTTGTTTTCCTTGAATATTTTGCAAAAGTAGGCCGAGTTGAACCGCCCGACCAGCCATGCGATTTCATGCACGGGCTTGGCGGTATTAGCCAAAAGGAAGCAAGCCTCGCGTATACGGCGGAGCGTTAAGTAGCGCGAAATCGTAATCCCCGTATTTTGCTTGAACAGATGCGAGACGTGATAGGGGGACAGATGCAGTTCATTGGCCATCCCATCGAGGCTGAATGGCTCCTGGTAGTGGCATTCCAGCCACTCGGTCATACTCTCCATATATCGCTGCATTCGCGGGCTTGGATGGCTTCCGGCCGGCAGAGCAGGCAAAACCTCGCGTTTCAACTGCCGCAGCAGAAGCAGCAACAGCAGCGCGCGATTCTCCTCGGTTCCATTCAAGTCTTGATTCATTTCCTCGTACAGCTCGTCGAGCAGGCCGATCACTCGGCTGTCCGGATTAAGCTTAAATATTTGTTGTGGCATTCCGCCGCGCCATATCCACTGGAAGTACAGCTTCAGCTCCGGGAAGGGCACCAGATAAGGCTCCAGCAAATGCGGGTCGAACGTCAACACAGACCGCGTATAGAGACCGTTGTGGGGAGGTACTTCGACACGATGCATCTGATAAGGCTGAAACCAGACCAGTGTGCCAGGTTCCAGCGCGAAGGTCCGGTTATCCAGCATAATCTCGCCTTGGCCGGTATAGACATAGAGCAGCTCGATCCCATGGTGGGCGTGAAAAAAGTACGATTCGGACGCTGTCTGCTTATGGTTATAGTAGAAGATGCCGGGATTCGCGGCTTTCTGCGGTGTATCGTCGTCGGGCATGGGCTAAACCTCGTTTTCGCAATATAGTTATATAATAGCACAACAAAATATTACGAGACCTCCTTATAATTAAAGGCATTAGCAAAGCTATTCGATGCGATTGGGAGGAGAAAATTTGTGATGTGGACGCAAGTGATCGAACAGGCGTTAAACACGACTCGGGCCAATATTAGACGGTTCGGAGACCATATTCCGCATGTCAGCAACGGCGATGGAAAATATGGCCTTAATCCGAATGACGATTGGACGGACGGCTTCTGGACCGGCATTCTGTGGCTAGGTTACGAGTACAGCGGGGATCCCGAATTCCACGAGGCGGCCGTGAAGTCGGTCGCATCCTTCAAAAGCAGGATGGACAACCATATCGTGCTGGATCATCATGATATCGGCTTCCTTTACTCGCTGTCGTCCAAGGCTCAATGGATTGTCGAGAAAGATGAGCAGGCCAGAGCGTTAACGATTCAAGCTGCGGATACGTTAATGAAGCGGTGGCGCGAGAACATCCGAATTTTGCAAGCATGGGGACCAAAGGACGATCCGCAGAACGGCGGCCGCATTATCATCGACTGTCTGCTGAATTTGCCGCTCCTATACTGGGCAACCGAGCAGACAGGCAACCCTCGTTACGCTGAGGTTGCTCGCATTCACGCTGATCAAAGCCTGCGTTTTCTCGTACGCGGGGACGGCAGCTCGTATCATACTTTCTACTTCGACCAGGAGACGGGCGATGCGATCCGCGGCGGCACGCATCAGGGCTACAGGGACGGCTCTACATGGACGCGTGGACAAGCGTGGGGCATCTACGGCTTTGCACTGGCTTACCGCTACTTCCGCGATCCGGAATACTTGACTGCCGCCAAACGGCTGGCCGAATACTTCATTAAGCATCTACCGGAAGACAACGTCGCTTATTGGGATTTCGACGTGCCGCAAAACCCGACCTCGCCGCGGGATAGCTCTGCGTCCGCGATTGCTGTTTGCGGCATGCTGGAGATCGCCGAGCATCTGGATCAGGCGGATCCGGCACGCGCCAAGCTGCTGGAGGCTGTTCAGGTGGCGATGAAATCGCTGACGGAAAACTACTTCACGGCCGGCAGCGAGACAGAAGAGGGCTTCTTGCGCCATGGCTCTTACTCCGTTAGAGGCGGCGCATCGCCGGACGACTTCGTGATCTGGGGCGATTACTATTTCCTGGAGGCGCTGATGCGCTTGGAGAAAGGCTTGCCGGGATACTGGTACGAGCGTACGTAACCACGAGAAAACTAGGCCGGTTGGGCAAACTGTCGGCCTATTGGAATTGGACACGGCTCGCGATTGATGCGGGCCGTGTTTTTTGGGGTTGGAGTAGAGCTTTCCAAGCTAACCCCTACTTTGGGCGGCCGTCTATAGGCGGCCCGGTTTAAGGCATCCCGGCATAAGGCGGGCCAGCTTAAGGCGACCCGGTATAAAGCGACTCGGCATAAGGCGACTCGGCATAAGGCGACCCAGCTTTAAGGCGGGAAATCCGCGTTAATTTCAGATGTTGGGCGAAAAACATCGATTTAAAGCGGAAAACCCCCTTTATTTTCTCTAAAAGGGGGATTTTTCGGAATTATGATGGAAAATCCGCCTTATTTGGCTCGGAAAGGGTGTTTCCGCCCATTTAAAGCGGGTTTTCCGCTTTACACTGACAAGTCATCCCACTCCTGAGCGGATCGAGCAGATCAGGCAACGCGGATTGAACGGGATGTCCGCAAGAATGAACATGCTTCGATGGCGATCCAATCGGTTTTTGGCCAAACGATCATGAATTCAATCTATATACATCCGAGCCTGAACCGAGCGCGCGTATTCCGACGGCGTCTGGTCCGCGACCTGCTTGAAATGGCGGGAGAAGCTGTGGATGCTCGCATAGCCCAGCAGGTCGGCGATTTCGGTAAAGTTATGGCGACGCTCGCGGATGAGCGTTTTGGCTTTTTCGATTTTCAGGCCTTTGTAATATTTCATGACGCTATGGCCGGTTTTCTGTTTGAACAGACGTACGAGAAAAGTTTTACTGATATGCAAATATTCGCACATTTCGTCCAACGTGAGATCGTCCGCGAGATGCTCGTTCATATATTCGATGAGCTTCCCGGTCACGTCGTTCTCGCTCCGCTCCTTGGCGGCGGTGGACAAGCGTTTGCCCCCGGTATCCGCGTATCCTTGAGAGACGATGCTCATGAGCAGCAGCTCCAGGTAGAGCCTAATCTGCTGCTGCGCGCCGAAAACGGCGTCGGGTTTGGGGACCAGTCGGTGGTTGCGCGGATCGTCGAAAGGAGGCTCGAACGCCTGAAAGCCAAATTTGACGACGGATGCGAGCAGGTTGCGTTCACGGTCGCCGAGATGGAACGTTTTGTTCTCGAAGCGGCGCATGGCGGGACTGCGACATTCGAAAGCGATAACGATCACGTTAGGCGCGATTCGATTGTTGGCCCATAGACTGTGATGCTCGTTCGGTTTGTGGAAAATGATATCGCCTTGCCGCAGCACGTACCCGTTATCGTCGGCCGTCGCTTCAATTTCGCCCGCGTCGACATAGACGAGCTCCCAGAAGTCATGCCGCTCACCCGCGAACAGATAGTCTTTGGCAAACTCGAAGTAGTGCAAGGAAATCAAGTGTGTAATTTCAATATCGAGCTTTAGCCGGGTTTTCGCGAATTCCATATCGTATTCCTCCGGGAAGGGGGTGACAGGGTATTATCAATGTTGCCAGGTTAAGGCTAAGACTTGTCTCTCCGCGATTCAGGCGAATAGATTGTGCGTTAGCGGACAACGAAGCCATAAAGCAAAGGCCAAAAATGCTTATTCCCTGCAAACTGAGGCGAACTTGCCGAATAAGACCGCACCGCGGTTACTACTTACGTCTCCCTGAAATCCTAGGGAGATGTTTTCTGTTTTAAAGGGTTTTCGGTATGTGATGTAGAAATATTCTCCAATCAGATTTTGCGGAAGGAGTGCGTGCAAATGAAGCTAACATCGAAACAGGTTCTACACGTTAGTAAAGGAGATACCGAGATTGCCGGCTTTATTTCCGCGCTCCTCACCCAAA
>Ga0160454_100249_pt1 | contig 51154 bp, 32 predicted proteins | sample HID1971M_E6MG_FD_108218 | JGI IMG/M metagenome (GOLD analysis project Ga0160454, IMG submission 108218) | Enriched millipede-associated microbial communities from UW Madison campus, WI, USA - HID1971M_E6 MG | ecosystem: Host-associated > Arthropoda: Insects > Digestive system > Unclassified ...
CTAACGTTGCCCAGTCGCCTTGCAGCTTCTCCGGGCGATCGTTCTGCGCTCTAACGTTGCCCAGTCGCCTTGCAGCTTCTCCGGGCGATCGTTCTGCGCTCTAACGTTGCCCAGTCGCCTTGCAGCTTCGCCGGGCGATCATTCGCTTCCCATGAACAGCACAAAAAAATGAAGCTGCTCCAAATTGGAACAGCTTCATTGTATTAACCGCTCAAAAAGCACGCCGAATGCTTAGGCTGCGACGTCCCGCTTCCGGAACACCGTCCAGGAAACGACGTTAAACAGGACGAAATAGACGGCCAGAACCGCCAGCGAAAAGCCGAGCGTCGTCGGATGGTTCGGAATCGGTCCGTTCCCGCCGTCGATATAGTTTGTCAAGTCCAGGTGCATGAACAGAACGTACTTCACCCAAGCCTTATTCGCGATAGCGAACAAGCCGGTGATGAGATTGCCCGCGAAGAGGAACGAGATCGACAAGCCGATCGCCAAGCCTCCGCTGCGGAACGCCGAAGACATCGTGAACCCGAACGTCACGATCATCACAAGGGTAATGAACTGAAACAGATAAAACGTGAGCATGTACTCCCAATTGGACAACCCGGAACCGGATAGGGGCTCATCGCCCAGCCCGAAGATCAGCATATTGGACAGCAGCGTCACGATAAATGCGGTCACAGTGAAAAATAACGCAAACAGCAGCGTCGATACGTATTTGGACAGCAAAATCGTCGAACGGCTCCATGGTCGGATCAGCAGCAGCTTGATCGTTCCCCACGTAAACTCGCCGGCGACGCTATCGGCCGCTACCACTACGGCGAAGATTGTAATGAGGGAGTAGAGAATATACGACTCCGTCATCATGATGCCCCAGCCGGAGATGCCTTCCCCGCCAGCCAGATAGATCGCAAGCGATACAAGCGGCGGAATCAGCACGATAAAACCGAGCATGATCCACGTTCGGATTCGGCGATAGATTTTCATATTTTCGTTCAGGATCAGGTTCATAAAGTTAGCCAATGGTTTCACTTCCCGTCACTTCGAGGAATTGGTCTTCCAGCGACTTCGTCTTCACGCGAATTCCGTAGACGTTGATTCCCGCCTCCACCAATCTCCGATTCATGGCTGCGATTCCCTGACGATCGGACGTCAGCGTTAAGAAGCCGCCCTCAATTCTGCCCGCGCCTTGGCCCTCAAGAATGCCGAGCGCCGCGTCGGGATGATCGACGTCGAATTGAACTTCCTCTTGGGCAACGCTCTCCCCTTCGGCGGCTTGTCCTCTGATCGAGCGAATGTCGATGATCCGCCCATTCTGAAGGATCGCAACCCGATCGCACATCAGCTCCATCTCAGAGAGAAGATGCGAGGATACGAGCACGGCCGTCCCTTCGTCTTGAGCCAGCTTGCGCAAGTAATCCCTGAGCTCGCGAATACCGGCAGGATCCAGCCCGTTCGTCGGCTCGTCCAGCACGAGCAGCTTCGGTCGATGCATGACCGCCTGCGCAACGCCCAGCCGCTGGCGCATACCTAGGGAGTACTTCTTCACCTTGTCGTGAATGCGTCCTTGCAGCCCGACCAGATGGATGACCTCTTCAATTCTCTTCTCCGTAACGGAAGGGTTCATTCGAGCATAATGAAGCAAATTCTGATAGCCCGTTAGAAACTTGTACATCTCGGGATTTTCCACAATTGCGCCGACATGTACGATCGCTTTGGGATACTCCGTTTTGATGCTGTGATCCGCAATGTGAATGTCTCCTGCGGTTAATCCCATCAAGCCGACGATCATCCGGATCGTCGTCGTTTTGCCCGATCCGTTCGGGCCCAGGAAGCCGAACACTTCTCCCGGCCGAACCTCGAAGGACACTCGGTCGATGATCGTCCGTTTGCCGATGACTTTCGTCACGTTCTGCAGCCGGACGACAGGGGTCTGTGACATGCGCTTACCTCCGACATGTTCAATTTGTTCCAGTTTCATTATACCAATGTTGCCGGTCCAATCCGAATCTTTACCAAAATTTTAAGAGGTCATTCAAAAAAAGGCTAAGGCAAGCTTATCGCCGTTATCCCGAAGTGCGTGCCAACAGCTTGCAATTGACGCAGCAGCCGAGCGGATACTGCGCGCGGTAATATCCTGTGCGGAACAACATGCCGGCCTGTTCAATCGGCTTCAAATGCTCGCATTTCACGCAATAAAACAATACCGCTTGCTCTTTCATTCGTATCCCTCCGTAATCCGTTTCAATTCGAATTCAAACCCTTCAACATCTCCGATTGTATTCTTCGGCGTTCCTCCGCCGTAATCGTGTAATAATAAATCCCGTTGATCATCTTTCCCTGTCCCTGCAAATACATAATTTGGACGTTGCCGCTCGTCGACCGATACTTCGTAATCAGGTCGATCATCTGGCCGGAGGTCAAGTTCGTTCGCACATATTCGGACAGATGAGACAGCAGCTTTGGAAGCTTAGTCACCGTTCCCGCTCCGGCCACCCGATCGACCGCGTCGGACAAAATCTGCCTTTGCCTCTGCGTTCGTCCGAAATCGCCTTGAGGATCTTCCTTGCGCATTCGGCTGTAAGCCAGCGCCTCTTCGCCGTTCAGATGCTGCTCGCCCTTCGGAAAAGAGTGTCCCTCGTAATTGAACGCCCGCTCGTTATTAACGTCGACCCCTCCGAGCGTATCGACGATATCGATGAGCCCGCCCATGTTCGTTTTCATATAAAAAGCGATCGGCACCCCGAAGGCCCTCTCTACCGCTTCGACGGACAACGCCGAGCCTCCGAATGCGTAAGCGTGATTGATCTTGTCGTACTTCCCTGAATTCGGCATCAGTACTCTCGTGTCCCGGGGAATCGACAAGGCGATCGCTTGGCCGGTACGAGGCTGGACCGTAAGTAAAATCATCGTATCGCTTCGCCCGCGGTCTCCTGGACGCTCGTCCACTCCCAACAGCAGCATCGTAAACGGCTCCTTGTTTGCCGTGCTCGGACTCCTCAATCTCGCAACGTCTTCCTCGCTTATTTTCAGCGGTTCCGCAGGATTGCGATCGATCGCCGTGATCGGAACGACCGGCGGCTCGCCTTCCTCTTCCATCGCGGGCTCCTCTATATCCTCTTCCGGTCCTGCTGGCTCATTCGTAGGCAGAATTTCCGGCTCATCTTCCGTCTCGAACACAGGGTCTACCCATTTCGTGGACGGGAGCGGCTCGTACATGGCGTTCATCGTCCGCTGCGCGGATACCCAGACGTACCCGCCGGCTCCAATTGCAATTACCAGCACAGCGGCCATGACATAGCCGAGCCATCTAACGAATCTTCTCCGTTTCGGCTTCATGATCCCTTCACCGTTCCTTTATGAAGTTACGTCCAGATGCTTGAATTGGCCGTCGTCGTGACGGCTTGCCACCTTTTTATACAGCGTATGGATGTGCGGACTGGCAATCAGCATCTGCCGAACGTATTCGTCAAAACGAAAGCGAAACGCTTGATGCTCCCAGCCCATCATCCTCCATTCTCCGCCATAGAAGAATAACCCGTCCTCTTCGCCGGAGTGCAGCAGAACGATGCGCGGCCGCGCCGTATATTGACCGAGCTGCAATTCAATCATCCACTCCACGTCATCCCGCACCGGCAGCCGCAAATTCGTGGCGAAGCTGCAGCCGCCGTGCCCGACATCGCGAAGCAGCACACGCTGCGCCCGGCTCTTCAGCTCCCTCTCCTGCACTTGCCATAAGCTTAGCTCCACGTAAACCGGCGTTTGTGGCCTAAAGCGGATATAGGTGCGTCTGTTGACCGTGATCTCTTCGTCCATGGCTTATCAAGCTCCCGATTGATACAATTTGTAACAAAGACATGCGATTAATTTACGATACATTTTGTATCTAGTCAAGGGGAATTTTTCGATTTCAAGCCGGAATGCTACAATTATTTGCAATTTTGCTCGATTAATAATAAAATAGAGACAACTTGATGTGACATTTTGTCGCATTTGATGCAGACCAATGAATTCCCTGGGAGGGATCCGATGAATATCGGCAATCGTCTCGCCTTTCTAAGAGACCAACGCGGCTTAACTCAAGAAGAACTTGCTGCTTCCCTGGGCATCTCGCGCGCGGCGCTGTCTCACTACGAGAAGAGCCGCAGAGAGCCCGATACCGAGACGCTGGGCAAAATCGCGGATCTGTTCCAGGTTTCCATCGATTATCTGGTAGGCAGGACGTCGCAGCCTCAGACGACTCTGGACCCCGAGATTCGTCAATTCGCCGACGAGCTCGAGCTGTCGGACGAACAAATATTGGAAAACTTCTCCTTAACGATCGACGGACGCAAGCTGACCGCCGATGAAGCGCGGCGCTTCATCGCTTTCGTGCGCGCCGAACGCAATATGAGCAGTTGAGAATATCGGACGCCGTGCGGCGCCGAAAGAATAGAAAAGAGAGCGGCATCTTCGCCGCTCTCTTTTCTATTCTCCTATTCGATCAAACGGCTCAAGACCGTTGGCTCGAGCTTATGAATTGTTCCAACAACGTTTCCTTATGTATGCCCATTTGCTCCAGAATCTTGCGGATGTCAACTTCCAATGGTTGCTTACACGATCTCTGTTCCATCGGTAATTCCTTCTCCATCTCCGCTACCCAATCCTCTCTTCGATCCCGGTTTGCAAAGCTAATCCCAGTATAGTGTACAAGGCTTGCAGAGGGTGTCGACCACTGTAAGCGTTCCATTTTTTTTATTTAAAGGTTTTGTCGAATTCCGTGCTTCCTCCGCGCAATTCCGGTTTCTCTATCAAAATAAACCAAGAAGCTGTCCCATAAGTGTTTCAAGTTGCTCTCAAGGATGATACTAAAGGTTCAAGGGATATGTACCCTCTTGCTTTGCTTATCGCTCCTCTTAGGCGACTCTGCTTATGGGATAGCCTCTTGGCGTGCGTTAACAAGTATTACCGTCTATTGACCGATAGCTGTCTCTCCGCCATTAGCGCTGCGGGTATAACGATGTTCTAACGATGCTTCTTGAATGTGGCCGAACGCCCAGTGACTCTCAGGCACGTCCTTCCATTTCGCCTCCGTATTCGCGAGAGGCCCCCGATCAAGTACGCGATTCAAAATCACGACTGCTTCGGCGCGAGTCAACGAATCATTCGGGCGGAAGAGCCCGTTGCCGGAGCCCGTCATGACGCCAACGGCGCTGACTCGGTCAATAGCTTCGCTCGCCCAATGCCCTGTCGCATCCTTGAATTTAGCCGAATTCGGGTTGGCCGTCTTCTGTCCGCTCCTCAGCAGTCGATCGACGATCGCCGCCATCTCCGCGCGGGTAATGAACTTCTCCGGCATGAATTTTCCATTAGCCGCCCCTTGCATATAGCCTCGAGCCGTCGCTTGAGTAATCGCCTGCTTCGCCCATGCGGCGTTTGGCAAGTCGATATACGCTGCATTGGATGATGCCCCGGCAGAGCCCGGCAGCGCTCTGGTCAGCAACGCTGCCATCTCCGCGCGGCGAACCGGCTGATCCGGACGGAACGTTCCGTCGCTGTAGCCTTCAATATAAGCGGTATGGGAAAGAATATTTGCCTTAACGATAGAGAAAGTACTGAATTTAGTGATCGTGAACTGGATCCCTTGTGTACTCGATCCGTTGTAAGCGACAAGTTCTCCCTTCACGACCTCCTTCGTCCCATCGCTATGCTCAATAAAGACGCTAAGGTTGCGAAGCTCCTCCTGGGACAGCTCACCTTTGACCGGGAGCACAAGCGTAACCTCGCGGCTGCTCATGTTCGTCTCAATCGTCATCGGCCGGCCAACCAATTGCAGACCGTCCGCGCTCGCCAATTGAAGCAGCAAAGGCTCGCCCTTGAGCCGTTGCTCCACCCGCTTGCGCTCGTCCGCTGCCTTGATCGGAACGATATGGAAGTAGACTTCCTCCTTCAAATCTTTTAACGAACCGCTTGGAATGATCATCCCGGCATTGTCGGTCCAGATCTGCATCGCGATCCCCTGCTCGGCAAACGGCTTCGTTGCATCGACCGGCAGTCTGACATTCAACTCGGACACTTCGTCCTTAGCGTCGGGAATAATGATTTTCGCCGCAGAGGAACCGGCTTCCTTAAGCTGTTTGACCGCTTGGGCCGCCTGAGTCCCCGTCAGCGTCACCTCGTCCTTCTTGCCGCCGTCGGAGCGTGTCGTTCTTTCTATAGTCGCGCTGGCCACTACGCCGCCTTTGCCGCTTCCGTCATTTACGTCAAGTGTAATCCTCTCGCCTTGCGGTGTCGAACCGCCGCCACCGCCGCTGCCGGTAGATGGAGCCTTTGGTACGGCCGCTTCCGAAGGCGCTGACAGATCGGACGTTCCGGCAGCGTTCTGAGCAACTACCGTAAACGTATAAGACGTTCCGTTTGTTAGCCCAGAAACAACTGCCGACAGCAGATCCCCGCTTACAGTAACCGACTGCTCCCCGGGAGAAGCCGTGACGATATACGAGGCGACCGGCGCTTGCGCCGCATTGGCAGGCGCGCTGAACTTCACCTCGACTTGCTTGTTTCCGGGAACGACTGTCACAATCGTCGGAGCCAGCGGCTTCGCCACTGGACGAACCGTGCCGATCAGCGCCTCCGAATCTCCCACAAGGCTCACTGCATAGATTCGAATCGTATACGTTTCGCCATTATTCAGACCATCGAAGCTCGCGCTGTAGACGTTCTCTGAATTAGTCGGTACTTCCTTCGATGCGACGACAACGTTATTCAGCACCGCTTCGACACGGTACTTCGCAACGGGCGCGCCGTTCGAGCCAGTCGGCTTGGCGAAGGAAATAACCGCAGTCCCGTCGCCTGGCGTTGCACTGAAATTCTCTGGAGCACCCGGAACCGGTTGAGGCGCGACGGCTTCCGAGGCCGGGCTCAAATCGGATTCGCCGGCAAGGTTGACTGCTTTGACGGCGAATACATAGTGGGTACCGTTAGTAAGTCCTTCCGCAGTATAGTGGTTAGTTTCAACATTGCCGGCGATCTCGACCCAATCGGCCGGATCGCTTGGCGCAGCGCTGCCTTCGTAACGGAACACCTTGTAGGTTTCCGCAAGCGGAACGGCCGGCCATTCCAGCCGTATTTTGCCGTCGCCCGGATTCGCCGTAACCGCGGTTGGCGCCTCAGGCGCAACCACGATGGCAATCTTGCCATCCGTTATGGTTTTGTTCATTTCTACGACGTCCACATCTGTGAATGTCAGTTGTCGAACGTCGCTCGGCTGCTCGACGGTCAACGGATACTCTCCGCTATCGGCGTTCTGCGAAACTGCAAACTTGATCGTAAACAAAGTTTGCGCCTCGGTCGAGGCCGGAATCGACGCATCTCCGCCGGTCAAATCCACCCAAGCGACAATTAGCCATCCGTCGGTATTGTCATAATTCGATACCGTGTCCTGGCCGATTATTTCTTCTACGCTCATTACGGATGGATCGAACTTGATCCGCATGCCGTAAGAAGCGACTGCCTTATCCAGCGACAGCGCTCGAACCGGCACCGATACGGATGCGGCTTCGCCGGCCCTGACGTAGCCGCTGCCGATTTCGATCTCCGCTTGGCCGGCCGCAGCCACGGTGATTTTGCCATTGACCATAGCTGCATCGATCGGATCGGTATCTTCATAGAGTTGCGCAGTTACGAGCGACAGAATCGAGTCTCCTGACGCTGCTCCATCCTTGACCTTAAAACGCAGTGTAATCAGTTCGCCGGATTCGTCAATAAAGTCCGATAAAAGCAGACCTAACTTCAGATTGCCTGACGTGGATGCATCTACAGTTAATTCCGCGTCCGCATCGACATTGGTGACAAAGCCGCTAATTCGAGCCTCATCTCCTGTTGCCGGCTCCAATACCTGAGGATCGTAGGCCACGGTAATATCGGAGCGATAGACATACAGCCCCGACCCGTTATCATCGAAGAAGATAGGTACGTCGACATAATCGCCAGGCGCGCCCGCTGCCGTTCCGATCCGAATGGAAGCCGGTGCCGGATCCCATGCTGCGGACGCGCCTGGGAGCGACGGCAGCACAAGAACAAGGATCAGCAGCAAAGCAAGCACAGCATTGAATTTACGGCGCATGCCGGTTAAATGAGAATTGCGGTAAGTATAGTTCAATTCGTTCACCTCTCGGTTTCTAGATGGCCTTGCCCGAATAAATGTTCATAATGATGGTCGCATCCGCCGCGTCTACTACGCCGTCACCGTTCATATCCAGCATCTCCAGCTGATCGGCGGTCAGCGTAATCGTGCCCTTTACATGCTTGGTGATCAGCAGCGCGTCCGCCGGAGTCACGGCTCCGTCCCCATTCGCGTCCCCCATTATTCTCACGACAATCTCCACTTTGCCAGCTGTTTGGGAATAGCCGCCGCTGTCCTTCGCCTTCCATTCGAAGAAAGTCGTGCCTCCCCAACCCGCTTGCGGAGTATACGTCAGTCCGCCCAGACTGCTAGCAGGAATGACTTGTCCTTGAGTTACAGGAATACCGTCGTGTTTAAGCGTCCCCTGTGGCGGCAGGGAAGCAACACGAATCGCTTGCAAGGCATGACCTTCCGGATCGGAATAACGGGTCAAGAAGTCATTAGGGACGAAGGTCATGTCCTGATTCTGCTTGCCGCGCTTCACGAACGATCCCGCCAGCGGCGGTTCGTTGATCTCATACGTCAAGCTTAACTCCCGGTTAAAGGTCGCATCCGCGTCCAGACCGATGACGATAATGCGATCCTTCGCCGCATCTGTTACATACAGCGCCCGGTCGGGACCGACGGCGATGGAGTGCGGCTCGCTGATTGCGTATTTGTCCGTAAGATTTAGCCAGGGCTGTAACGTCGGACGATTATAGTAGGACGCTCCGTTATAGGAAGTGCGCTCTATCCTTGTTTTGTTCACGACGACATAGAACATTTTATCGACTGTATCGACGGCGATCTCTCCATACGACGTCTGCATAATATTAACAGGAGACATATTAAAGACGTCTTCCAGGCTGACAAAATATCCTCCAGACTCCCACACCTTGCCGTCGGGATGACGTGTAAAGCCGATTTCTCCCTGACCCGAACTACCGCTGCCTCTGCCGGCCAAATCCAAATTCTGGCTGCCCTTGAAAGTTACCAGTCCATAAGTGATCGGCGGATAAAAGTTGGTTTGCGCATAAGACTCGTAATGGAAATGGGCAGTTACAAACAATTTATTTTCATTGTTGTATCTTCTAGTGACGATCAGACTTCTAACATTCAGATTGTCGGGATACCCTGGCACAGGCCTGAAAATCGGAGCTTCCATGAGATTGATCGGGTATTGTACCCGCTCGTTTCTGTAGCTCCATAGCTCAAGCGGCTCCCCATTGCGGTCGAACGCGTAAAGTCCGGCTGTCGAACCCGATTCGGCCACGTAAATATAGCCGTTCTCGTCAATATCGATGGCTGTCGGGTTGTTGACGTCGATGATCAAGTTAACCAGTCCATCGGGATCGGCGCGAAGTACCCGGTTGTTGCCAGTGTCGGCGATATACATCTGTGTGACGCCGTTGTAAGTAGCAAACTCGATCTCCTGGGGCGACTTGAGCAGCAGCGGACCGATCGCGGCCTCTGCCGCCGGGGTCGGCACGGCCCAAGCCGTGAGCAGTGCGGCAATAAGCGCCGCCGCTGTCCATTGCTTCATTTTTTTCAACTTGCTCGTTCCTGTTGTTGGCATCTGGGAACTGTTCTCCTCCTTGATAGGTATAACTTGGATTGCAAACAGCGTAACAGAACGCACTTAACAATCTCTTAAAAACCCTAATAGCCCCAACCGAGCAGTCAACGTCGCGTCAAAAAAAAGAAGCAAGGCACATCCGAAGATGGCCATGCTTCTCTATTCCATGTTTATTAGTTGCCCCCGACGCGAGACAAGTCGCGCATGTTGGCTTCGAAGGCGGCGAGCATCGCCTCTTCCCCGCTTAAGCCTTGGGCTTTTACTTTGGCGATTTGCTCCATCATCCGCTTGTAGTCCTTCGGAATGATCTTGACGAACCTGCCGACGAATGCCGGCCATTCCTCCAGAACCCGACGGCCGAGCTCGCTGTTCGTATACTGAACGTGCTTGGCGATCATCGAACGCACTTCCGCAATCTCGTCCTTGTCCTCAAGCGGCTCCAGGCCGACCATTTCGAAGTTGCAGCGCTTCGCGAATTGATCGTCCCAATCGATCACATAGGCGATTCCGCCCGACATGCCCGCCGCAAAGTTGCGTCCCGTCCTGCCGAGAACGACGACGCGTCCGCCGGTCATATATTCGCAGCCGTGGTCGCCGACGCCTTCCACGACGACATTTGCTCCGCTGTTTCGCACGGCGAACCGTTCGCCGGCCGTACCGCGAATATAAGCTTCCCCGCTCGTCGCTCCGTATAACGCGGTGTTGCCGATGATGACATTATCCTCCGCCTTAAACGTCGCATTGGGGGACGGATACACGATAATTTTTCCGCCGGACAGCCCTTTGCCGACATAGTCGTTGGAGTCGCCTTCAAGCGCCAGCGTTATGCCTTGCGGAATAAACGCTCCGAAGCTTTGTCCCGCCGTTCCGACGAAGCGGAATTGAATCGTGTCTTCGGGCAAACCGTTTTTGCCGTACCGGTTCGTCACTTCCGATCCGACGATCGTGCCGACGACGCGGTTCGTATTTTGGATCGGGAACGTTCCTGCCACTCGTTCGCCGTTTTCGAGTGCCGGCCCGGCCGCAGCAAGCAGCGTCCGAATGTCGAGCGACTCCTCCAACAGATGATTCTGAGCTTTCACCTTGTACCGGAAGGAGCCTTCCGGCAGCTCAGGCATGTGCAGAAGCGCGGTCAGATCGATGCTCTTCGTCTTGAAATGCTTATCCGCAAGCTTCGTGTCCAGACGGTCGACCCGGCCGACCATCTCCTCTACGGTGCGGAAGCCAAGCTCGGCCATAATCTCGCGCAGCTCCTGAGCCAGAAACTTCATGAAGTTGACGACGTAATCCGCGTCGCCCATAAACTTCTTGCGCAGCTCCGGATTTTGCGTCGCGACGCCGACCGGGCAAGTGTCGAGCTGGCAGACGCGCATCATGACGCAGCCGAGCACGACGAGCGGAGCGGTCGAGAAGCCATATTCCTCGGCTCCGAGCAGCGCAGCGATCGCAATGTCGCGCCCGGTCATCATTTTGCCGTCGGTTTCGACGACGACGCGATCGCGCAGATTGTTCAGAATAAGCGTCTGATGCGTCTCCGCAAGACCAAGCTCCCACGGCAGCCCCGCATGACGGATCGATCCGACCGGCGAAGCCCCCGTTCCGCCGTCGTAGCCGGAGACGAGAATAACATCGGCGCGTCCCTTGGCTACGCCGGCCGCGATCGTGCCGACGCCGACCTCGGAGACGAGCTTGACATTGATCCGCGCCCGGGGATTCGCATTCTTCAGGTCGTGAATCAGCTCGGCCAAGTCCTCGATCGAGTAGATGTCGTGGTGAGGCGGCGGCGAGATCAGGCCTACGCCAGGAGTCGTGCCGCGCACCTCCGCGACCCATGGATACACCTTGCGACCCATTAGCTGCCCGCCTTCGCCCGGCTTGGCGCCTTGCGCCATCTTGATCTGAATCTCATCCGCGCTGGACAAGTAGTAGCTCGTTACGCCAAAGCGGCCGGAAGCGACCTGTTTGATCGCGCTGCGGCGGGAATCGCCGTTTGCGTCCGGCACGTAGCGCGCCGGATCCTCGCCGCCCTCGCCGGAGTTCGATTTGCCGCCAATCCGGTTCATCGCAATGGCCAGCGCCTCGTGCGCCTCCTTGCTGATCGAACCGAACGACATCGCCCCGGACTTAAAACGCTTGAATATCGCTTCTACAGGCTCGACCTCTTCGATCGAAACCGGAGGGCGGTCGAACTTGAATTGCAGCAGAGAGCGCAGCGTTCTCGCCTGCTCGTATTCTCCTTGAACTAGGGCCGAATATTTCTTATACGTCTCATAGTTGCCTGTACGGGTCGCCAATTGCAGCGTATGAATCGTCTGCGGATTAAACAGATGATCCTCGCCGCTTTTGCGCCATTGATAATCGCCGCCGGAATCGAGCTCGCGCTCGGCTCCTTCCCTAGCGGCGAACGCGCGATGATGCGCCGCCAAAGCTTCCTTCGTTAGGATATCCAGACCAATGCCTTCGATGCGCGAAGCCGTGCCCGTAAAATACTGTTCGACCACTTCCGAATTCAAGCCGACCGCTTCGAAGATTTGCGCGCCTCGGTAAGACTGGATGGTGGAGATGCCCATTTTGGACAGTACTTTCACGACGCCCTTGGTCGCCGCTTTAATAAAGTTTTTGACCGCTTTCTCGTGCGAGATATTGCGAATCATCCCTTGGCGAATCAAATCGTCCAGCGTCTCGAACGCCAAGTACGGGTTGACCGCGCTGACGCCGTAGCCGACCAGCAGGGCAAAATGATGAACCTCGCGCGGCTCGCCGGATTCCAGCAGTATGCTCACCTTCGTACGCGTGCCTTGGCGAATCAGATGATGGTGCAGCGCAGCTACGGCCAGCAGCGACGGAATCGCCGCATTGTCGGCGTCGATGCCCTTATCGGACAGAATCAGAATGTTATGACCCTTGGCGATGACGCGATCGGCCGCTTCGCACAGCAGCTTCAGCGCATCGCGCAGCCCTTGTTCTCCGTCCTGGGCCAGGAAGAAGATCGGCAGCGTAATCGACTTGAAGCCCGGGCGATGCACGTGGCGCAGCTTTGCGAACTCCTCGTTCGAAAGTATGGGCGTATACAGCCGGATATGTCGACAGCTTTCCGGCTCCGGGCTCAGCAGATTCCGCTCCGGTCCTACCGTCGTATAGGTGGAGGTTACGATTTCCTCGCGGATCGCATCAATCGGCGGGTTCGTCACCTGAGCGAACAGTTGTTTAAAGTAGTTGAACAGTCTTTGCGGTCTCTCCGACAACACGGCCAACGGAGAGTCGTAGCCCATCGATGCAAGCGGCTCAACTCCGGTCAATGCCATCGGCTCCATGACCTTGCGCACATCCTCGAACGAATAACCGAATGCCTGCTGCCGCAGTTGGACCGTCTCATGGTTTGGCTCGGGCAGCTCCGGCGCCTCCGGCAAATCCTCAAGATCGACCAGATGGCGGTCCAGCCATTCCCGATAAGGATGCTGCGTTACGATTGAACGCTTCACTTCCTCATCGGAAATGATGCGCCCCTCCTTCGTATCGACGAGCAAAATCCGTCCCGGACGCAGCCGGTCCTTCAGCACGATATCTTCCTGAGGAAGCTTAATAACGCCGGCCTCCGAAGCCAGGATGATCAAGTCGTCCTTCGTAACGTAGTAGCGCGCCGGGCGCAGTCCGTTGCGGTCGAGAACGGCGCCGATCTGCACGCCGTCCGTAAAGCCGACGGCGGCGGGACCGTCCCAAGGCTCCATCAAGCAGGCATGATATTCGTAGAAGGCCCGCTTCTCTTCGTCCATATACTCGTCGTTCTGCCACGGCTCGGGCACCATCATCATTGCCGCATGAGCCATCGAGCGCCCCGCCAAATACAGGAACTCGAACGTATTGTCGAACATCGCCGTATCTGAGCCGTCCGGCGCGATAATCGGCTTGATTTTCTCCAGATCGTCTCCGAACAGCTCCGATTGAAACAGCGTCTGGCGGGCGTGCATCCAGTTGATGTTGCCGCGCAGCGTGTTAATCTCGCCGTTGTGAATCAAATAATTGAAAGGATGCGCGCGCTCCCAGCTCGGGAACGTGTTTGTGCTGAAGCGCGAGTGAACGAGCGCCATCGCCGTCTGCAGCCGCGAATCGTGCAGCTCCGGATAGAACAGCCCGACCTGCTCCGTCGTAAGCATCCCTTTATATACGATTTTTTTGCTCGAGAAGCTGGGGAAGTAAAACATATCCGCCCCTTCGATATCCGCATAGCGAATCGCCAGCTCCGCGCGCTTGCGGATCACGTACAGCTTGCGCTCGAACGCCAGATCGTCCGTCAGTTCGGCCGAACGCGACAGGAACGCTTGACGCACGAACGGCTTAACCTTCTTAGAGGATTGCCCGAGCGGCTCGTCGTTCGTCGGCACCGTCCGCCATCCGAGCAGCGTCAGTCCCTCTTCCTCCACGATCCCTTGAAAAATATCCTCATGCTTGCGGCGAACGCCCTCCTCTTGCGGAAGGAACGTCATCGCTACCGCATACTCGCCTTCCTCCGGCAAGTCAAAGCCGAGCTCCGCTGTCTCTGCCCGGAAAAATTCGTGCGGGATTTGCAGCAGAATGCCCGCCCCGTCTCCGGTGCTCGGCTCGCTGCCCTGACCGCCGCGATGCTCCATGTTAAACAGCAGCGTTAGCGCCTGTTCTACGATCTCATGCGACTTCTTGCCTTTGATATGGGCGACAAACCCCATTCCGCAAGCGTCCCTCTCGTACTGCGGATCGTACATTCCCTGTTTGACGGGAAGACCTCTACGCATCTCTGCCATATCTATCAACCTTTCTGTGGACAGTATGGGAAAATCGACGAAATGCCTTCAATTCCCGTCCCGTTTCACCTAATATAGTTAAGGAAGGAACTACAAAGGAGGAACAACCGAACATGTCGTTATCATTACGCCGCACATTCGTGGCCATCGCCTCGGTGATCGCTTTGCTGACGGCCGCCCTTGCGCCTGCGGCCGCAGCCTCGCCGACAAGCTATCGAATCGTCGCTTTGGGCGATTCCGTCAGCGCCGGGTACGAGCCGATCGAAGCCATCAAGAACGGTACGGCTGCACCTTACGGCTATACGGATCGCTTGCTGGAGCAAAGCTTGTTTCGCTCAAGCGCTTCGTTGACCAACTACGCCATTTTAGGACTGACCGTGCCAGCTCTAACAAATCTGCTTCAAGGTGCTGCCGATGGCAAAGCTCTGCAAGCGTCCGACCTTCAGGACTTCTCGTCCTTTGACCCGAGAGTTGTCGCGCTCGCCAACGATGTCGCCAAGAAGACGAACCAGTTGGCGGCCGATCTTGCCGAAGCCGATCTGGTTGTGCTGACGATCGGCGGCAACGATTTCAGTTCGCTCATTAAAGCCGCAGTCAGCGGTCCCCCAGGCCAATCCGAGGAATCTGTACGTCAAATTATACAGGACGGGTTCCAGATTAGAATGAATCATTATACAGAAGATTTGGATAAAATGATGACTCGCCTACACGCGCTGGCGCCGCAAGCGCGCATTGTCCTGGCCGACCAATATTCCCCATTGTTCAAGAGCCACCCGCTATACGAGCTACTCCTGAGCAAGGCTCAAGACCTCTCCCAGGCTTTGGACTTATTCGCTAAAGAGATGAACGAGCGCGGCATTCCGCTGAGCATTGCCCACGTTTATGAGAAGTTCAAAGGCAACGAAAGCTCTTATACGTATTTCAATTTATTCGACGACTACGACATCCATCCCAAGCAAGTCGGATACGAAGCAATTGCCCAAGCATTCGCGGCCGCAATCTGGAAGGACGGCTACCGCAAGCCCGCTCCGCGTGCGGAGGGCGTTGATCTGTCCGTCGTCATCAATGGCAAGGAACCGCCGAGCAAGCCTGTACTCGTCAAAGGAACAACGTTCCTCGCGCTAAGAGATGTCGCGAACGCGGTCGGAGCCGAGCTGAAGTGGGAGCAAGCGAAGAAAACCGCCACCTTCACGAAGAACGGCAAAGAAGTCGTCGTCACGATTGGCTCCAATACCGTATATGTAGACGGGGTCGCCCGCCCATTGCAGACGCCGGCTTACTTCCAGAAGGAAGGCAAAGAGGTCAAAACCTATGTCCCGCTCGCGATCGTCAGCGACAGCCTGGACTACCAGGTCGTTTTCCGCAAGCCGATCATGACCGTGTTTATTAATTCCTGACTTCTAGCCGTAGCGTGTCCAGAAAACAAAAAAAGGTTGAGCGAACTACGAAATTAGTTCGCTCAACCTTTTTCATATTTATTTAACCGTAACGCGAATCGTCACGTTTTTGCCTCCGAAGGAGCCTTTGATCGAGGCGGTGCCTTTGCCCTTGACCGAGATTTTGCCGTCCGCGACGGTCGCTACGGAAGCTTTGGAGCTCGTCCAAGTTGCCTTCGACGTTACGTTCTCGGTTTTGCCGGTCTCGTACAGCGCCGTAAGCTGTACGTTCAATTGGCTGCCTACAGTCGCTGCTTTGAAAGATGTATCCGAAGCGCTCAGCTTCGTCAGCTTGGCCGTCACCTCGTAAGGGACCTCCAGCGTCTTGCCCTGAACCGTAGCGGTCAGCTTGCCGCTGCCCTCGGTCAAGCCTTTCACCGACGAGCCCTTAATCGAGACGTGCTCCTTGTTCGATGGGCTCCAGGAAACTCTCGAGCTCAGCGTCACCTTCTTGCCGCTCTTCGTCGTGCCGACGACTTTGATCGACTTCGATTTGTTCAGCGTAACGCTCACCTTGTTTGGCGTAATCTCGAACGAGGTAAACTCCTCTTCGACCGTCACTTTGATTTTGACCGTTTTGTTCAAATACGTTCCGGTCAGCGTCGCATTGGCGGCGAGCAAGCCTTTAATCGAATCCTTCTTAACGAGCAGGTTCGGCGTCGAAGACTTCCAGACGATCTGATCGGCGATTGCCTCGCTTGATAATTCATCGCCGTTCTCGTAAATCAGGCTGATCTTCGGCAGGTCGACTTCCTTGCCGATGACGACGCTGATCGTATCCTGATCCGGGAGCAAGGCCAATATTTTGTTATGAACGGTCACGGATACGGTTTTCTCCAACGTCCTGCCTGCGACGCCGTTAACTTTGGCGGTCAGTACGGCCTTCCCCTGGCCAACCGCTTTCCATTTGCCGTCTTCAATCGTGATTACTTTGCCTTCGGTATCGCTGGATACCCACTCCACGTAGTTGCTGACATCCTTCGTATCGCCGGCCAGCATCGTGCCGGTTACCGCCGGAAGCGAGCCCGTATCGTCTACGAACACGTCCAGTTCGTCCTTAGAAATGTCGATCGACTCGATCGTCGGAGAGACGTTGACGGAAATCGTCTTCGTCAGACCTTTGTAGGATACGCTGATTTGCGTCGTTCCCGCGCCCTTCGGCAAAACGAACACGCGGTTGTTCTCCTGTTTGATTACCGCGAACGCCTGACCCTCGTCGGGAATTTTCCATTCCGCCTGATTTGTGACGTTCTCTGCGTCTTTCGTTCCGCTCGCCGCAGTCACAGACAGCTCCGTTCCGGCGCTCTGTAGCGTCATGTAAATCGCTTTGTCCGGAGTTACCTTCAGCGCTTCGTATGCGGTACGGACGATGATTGTAACCGAGTCGGAATGACCAAAGCGCTTGGCCGTAATGATTGCCGTTCCTTTGCCGACTGCGGTTACTTTCCCCTTATCGTCGACTTTGGCGACGGCAGCATTGCTGCTCGTCCATTCCGCAACGCTCGTAATCGTATCGGGCGTCGTGCCCGATTTCAGCTCGGCCGACGCGACCAGTTCTACATCGTCTCTCGTATCAAGAATCAACTCGATCGGGCTCGTCTCGCCTGCCGAGCTTTTAACGTGAATTTCCTTGTAAGGAGACTTCACATCCAGCTCGACCGACTGCGATTTGCCTTTGTACTTGACGGTAATTTTCGTTTTACCTTCGGACAGCAGCTTCACTACGCCTTTGTCGACGGTGGCCACGGAAGTGTTCGAGCTTGTCCAAGCCGCCTTGGCGGTTTCGTCTGTCGAGGAAGCGCCTTTGATCCCCATAGCCTTAAAGCTCAAATCGGCCCCCAGCGTGGCTTCCTTCTCTGCGGGAACGTTGGAGTCGGCCAGCATGAGTTTCAGCTCGTCGTAAACATACTCCGCCTTCACCAGGTACGAATCCGTCTTGTCTTTGTATCTCACCGTAATCGTTGCGGATGCGATCGGAGCTGTTGCCGTGACGACGCCTTTATCGACCTTAACCGATGTGGATGTCGACGACCACGCGGCGTCGGCGGTAACCAGTTTCTCGGATGTATTTCCGACTATCGTGGCATAGGCGTTCAGAATGATCGGATCTCCTTCGACGTAGATCGTTCCGGAGTCCGAGGAGCCCGTCGAGGCGGTAATGTAGACATCGGTGACGACTTCATCGGCAGCGGACGCTACCGCTCCCATAGAGCTCCCGACAAGCGCCAAGGTCAGGAAGAGGGCGAGAATACGATTATAAATGGCGTTAGGACGTGACGTCTGCGACGGATGTTGTTTCGCTGATTCTCTCCACATTTTCATTTGCAAGCGGATCCTCCATAAGATTCATTCGTTTTTTTATAAACACTCTTTTTTTATTAACGGCTTTTCAAGCCGGTTCCTGAAGATGGAAACGGAAATTCCCTGCTTTTTTCCCGTAAAAAATGATCGTATTCACGCCGTTCCACCTACAAAACGACTTTCCAGAGCAGCAAATTGTAGTAGTTAACCTTCTATTCGACAAGTTTCTTCGTATTGTACCACTTGTTCCTCGTCCCGCTTCAGCGTAATATGGTAAATAGGAAAAGTGGAGGATTATAGCTGATGCGTAAAAAGAGAGTTCTGCTGCTTTCCGAAGGTTTCGGTACCGGACATACGCAAGCCGCGTACGCGCTGGCCATGGGGCTGCGCCAGCTCTCGCCCAAGATCCAGACCAGGGTTATCGAGCTTGGCACCTTTCTCAATCCCGTCATTGGTCCGCTCATCCTGTCCGCCTACCGCAAAACCGTAAGCAAACAGCCCAAGCTCGTCGGGAAAATGTACCGAAGCGGCTATCATAAATCGTTGAACCGGGTCACGCAATTCGCGCTGCACCGTATTTTCTACAACCAAGTATCGGACGTCGTTCGGCAGCTTAAGCCGGATTCCATCGTCTGCACTCATCCGATCCCCAATGCCGTAGTCAGTCGGCTAAAAAGGCTGGGGCTGGATGTTCCTTTGTATACGCTGATTACGGATTACGACGCCCACGCGACATGGACGAACCCCGAGGTCAACACGTATTTGGTCAGCACGCTCGCCGTTCGGGACAAGCTGATCGCCCGCGGCATTCCGACCAGGTCGATCGAGGTGACGGGCATTCCCGTCCATCCGAATTTCTGGCATCCGCATGACAGAGCCGAGATTTTGTCGCAGTTCCATCTGCGGGACATGCCTACCGTGCTGGTCATGGGCGGCGGCTGGGGGCTGTTGTACGGAGAAGAGCTCGTGGAATATATGACGACCTATGCCGACCGGATACAGCTCATTCTGTGCATGGGCAACAATGAGAAGTCCCGCGAGAAGCTGCTCTCCGATTCCAGGTTCCAGCATCCGAACGTACATGTGCTCGGCTTTACGAAAGAGGTCAGCAAGCTGATGGACATCTCCGACCTGCTCGTGACCAAGCCGGGCGGCATGACCTGCACCGAGGGAATGGCGAAGGGCATTCCGATGCTGTTCTACGAGCCGATCCCCGGACAGGAGGAGGAGAACGCCGAATACTTCGTCACCCACGGCTTCGGCGAGCTGATGACGAACAACGATACGATCGAACGGTGGTTCCGTCTCATTCAGGAGCCGTACGCGGCGGACCAGCATCGCGACACTCTGCTGGCTCTACGCAATGCCGAATACAACCCCGCCAAATGCTCGGAGGCCGTCCTCGCTTTGATGGAGTGAGGCCCCGTGCAGGGGAATCCGAAGGAACAAAACGTCTTCCGGCGATACGGATGGCCTCCCTTCCATTCGTTCGGTGGCAACAGCAAAAGGCCCGCGACTTCCGTCAGGAAGCGCGGGCCTTCTTTGAGCTCATATTGTTTGTTATTGCACAGGTGCTGCTTCAGGCAGAACCGACGTCTCGAACACTTCTCCGGTGCTCTCGTCAATCAGATTAAACGTGATTTTCATATCCGCTTCCGGTACTCCCGAATAGACCTGGTACATCATGCTTTGCATAGCTAATCCGAAGATCACCAGTCCATCCGCGCTGTCCTCGGACTCGTAAGCAGCCCTGTCAACCGTGATGTTGTATTCATTAAACGTGGCTTCGTCATATTCCAGATTTTTGATCGAAGACGAGCCGTCGCCGGATTGTGCGCCTTCGATGACCGCCGACAATTCCGCATGATACTTTTGCAGCAGTTTATCCAAATTGTCCTGGGAAATCGTTGCTGTTACGCTGCCATCGCCATTCTCAGTAATGTTGGTAGCGCCAGCTTCTTTTACTTCCGCGGTCATGCCTTCTACGTCCCCGGATTCGTTCAAGGAAGCCGGGAAGACGATGCTCACTTCGCCCGCGCTGGGAGCGCTGCTTGCTTCCGCGCTAGAACTTGCCTCCGTGCTTGGGCTTGGACTTGGTTGTGCGCTCGGGCTTGCTGACGCGCTGCTAGTTGCGGCGCTTGGGCTTGCCGCGTTCTTTTCCTCTTTGTTGCCGGAACATCCTGCTAGCAGCAAAGCGACTGTCAGGATTAAAATGGAAGCTTTCTTCATACTTTTTTCCCCCTGTTTATTTAGTTGATAGGCCGTTCGTCTGAAATTATAGAGGATTGCTTCCTCCGTAAGTAGTGACTGTTGTCACTAAATTTGTCATATGACAAATTGAATTAATTTGGGTTTTATTCCATTTACACAGCCTAAACAAGCGCCTGAACATAGAGAAAAGGAAGGCTTCGTCAGCTACCCAGCGCCGACAATGCCTTCCCTTTTAAGAAATAAAACCTGTCTGATATTCGTGCGACTTACAGCGCGCTGCCCCCATACAGAAAGCGATACTCCCAATGCTTCCCGGCGATGCTGTCCGTGCGAACGCCGCCGGACTCCTTCGAGTACGTATGCAGCACTTTGCCGTCTCCTAGATAGATCGCCGCGTGGCTGATTTTACTCGAAAACGGCTTTTTCCCTGTATAGAGAGACGCGCTTGTCCCTTTGTAATCCATAAAGAACATCAGATCTCCGCGCTTAAGCTGGCGCCAATCCGTCGTTACCGAACTCTTGTCGCGCACGTAGTCTCCTTGTCCGCGCGAATCCGCCGGCAGAGTGATGCCGAGAGCGTCCTTGAACATCTGGCGAAGAAGGTCCGAACAGTCGAACGTTCTCGTATCGTCCCGGCTGGAGCCATACTCGTACGGCGTACCTAAGTACTTCATCCCGGCGGCGATGACGGATTCGATCGAACCGGTCGCAGGCTTCCCCGGCTGTTCCGGTTGCCCGATTTGTCCCGTCACTTGTATGTATTTGGCATCCGTGCTTACATAACCGGCTTGTCCCTTTGAATCCGTTACCGAATACCAGTAAGCATTATGTTTTCCCGTCACCGTCACTTGCTCGCCCTTGGACAAATAGCGGATTCGAGCAGCATCGGTCGAAGGACCCGTACGGAAGGAGACGCTCGCTGCGATGCTGGCGTTCGAGCCTGCAACCGCTCCGCTTCCTCCGGAAGGGCCCTGCACGGGTTGATTGATCTGCAAATACTTGCTGTCCGAAGAGATGTAGCCGACCGAGCCGAATACGTCTTGAACCGTAAACCACGCGCTGTTATGTCGACCGAGCACGACCACTTCCTCGCCCTTGCCGATCATGCGAATGATCGACGACGAAGCGCTCGGAGACGTTCGGAAGTTTACCCCGTACTGAATCGTTCCCGTCGTTACCGCCGCTGTCGCGCCCGCCTCGGAATGCGGATAGGCCCCCCATACTGTCATCGCCGCCAAGAGACTCATCATTGTTCGTCTAAACCTCAACTTGCAGTCCTCCTCTAAATTCGGCGTCAAGGGCGGTTAAGCCCTTACTTGCTTCATTATAGAGAGATGTCCAATGCCTTCCATCGGCCTATACGCCCAACAACCGGGACAGAGCATGGGCAAACCGATTCAGCGACGCATGGGACTGAGGGACGCATCATCGCTTGCGGCATGGGCTATGACCGTTCCATTTTCCCGAACTTACCAATTTTTTAGATCAGGCACAACAAAAAAAGCCGTCACAATGCGGCTTTCTTAGCAAATACGCATCTTTAGGAGGAATAAAAACCCACACCCTCATTCTATAGTCCCAGGAACATTCAGGAAATCGTCCCGGATTACGCCATTCCAACTCATTCCGCATTCCCATACGGTTCGATATGTACGTGCACATTCACGACGCCGTTCTTACGCCTCAGCCGCTGCTCCACCGTATCGCTGATCCGATGGCCGTCGACGACCGACAACGTCGGGTCGACCGTTACGATGACGTCGACGAGAACGGTGCTGCCGTGAATGCGGGCGCGAATGTCCTTAATGCCGCGCACTCCCTCTGTTCTCTCCACGACTCCGCGAAGCGTCCTGAGCTGGTTGACGTCGAAGCCGTCGGTCAAATCGTGCGTTGCCGACCAGAAAATTTCCCAAGCGGTTTTCACGATCAGCACCGCTACGACAATCGCGGCAACGGCATCCAGCCAGACGACTCCGAGCGCCGCTCCGAAAATGCCGACAGCCGCGCCGATGCTGACGAAGGCGTCGGAGCGATTATCCTTGGCGGCCGCCATCAATGCCTGGCTGCGGATGCGCCGGGCCAGACGGACATTGTACCCGTACACCGCCAGCATTGCGGCCGCTGCGGCCAAAGCGATCCACCCGGCGTTCAAATCCGGCGCTTCGAATTGGCCCCGCCACAGGTTAATAATCGCCGCCTGCCCGACCTGCAATCCAACCGTCGCCATAATGAACGAAGCGATCAAGGCTGCGATCGTCTCCGCCCTCAAATGACCGTAAGGATGGTTGGCGTCCGGAGGTCTTCTGGAAATGCGCAGTCCGATCAGCACCGCGACCGAAGCGACGATATCGGTGACATTGTTGAAACCGTCGGCGGTTAGCGCTTCGGAATGAAACAGCCATCCCGCCGCCAGCTTCAAAGACGAGAGCACGAGATAGGCCGCTATGCTGACCCAAGCTCCCTTTTCCCCTTTGCGGATATCGCCGTACACGTCCATCCCGATCCCTCCGATCCCCTTGCTCCGCTGGGCGTTCATCGCCCTAGTGTTGCCTTTATTTTCGGCATTGAAACGCGAGACGCATGGAGTGCGGGTCCGCTTCGGGAGTTGATGTCGATAATCGAAACGGATTCGGTCCTCGCCTAGCCGATTATTCGAAAAACGCCTGCCGGTTGCCCGGCAAGCGTCTGCGAATTATTTTCTGTCTTCTTCCGGAATCAGCTTGGCGCGCAGCTCCTGTACTTCCGGATGCTCCAAGTACTCGTCGAACGTCATCATACGATCGATGATCCCGTTAGGCGTAATCTCGATGATCCGGTTGGCGATCGTCTGCATGAACTGATGGTCATGCGACGTGAAAATGATCGGTCCGTCGAAGTCGATCAGCCCGTTGTTGAGCGCCGTAATCGATTCGAGGTCCAAGTGGTTCGTCGGCTCGTCGAGCAGCAGCACGTTGCCGTTCGTCAGCATCATGCGAGACAGCATGCAGCGCACCTTTTCACCCCCGGATAGAACCGTAGCCTTCTTCAGCGCCTCGTCCCCCGAGAACAGCATCCGGCCTAGGAAGCCGCGGATGAACGATTCGTCCGGATCCTTCGTGTACTGACGCAGCCAATCGACGAGGTTCATGTCCACCCCGTCAAAATAGTCGGAGTTCTCTTTCGGGAAATAAGCCTTCGTAGCCGTTACGCCCCAAGTCACCGTACCTTCTTCCGGCTCCTTCTCGCCGACGAGAATTTGGAACAGCAGCGTTTTGGCGTGGCCGTATGGGCCGACCAGCGCGATTTTGTCGCCTTTGTTGACGACCAGGTTGAGATTGTTCAGCACCTTCTCGCCGTCGAGAGACGCGGTCACGTTTTCCACCGTCACGACCTGCTTGCCGACCTCGCGCTCCGGCTTGAAGTTGATGAACGGATATTTGCGGTTGGACGGACGAATATCGTCTAGCGAGATTTTATCAAGCAGCTTGCGGCGGCTCGTTGCCTGCTTCGCCTTGGACTTGTTCGCCGAGAAGCGCTGAATAAATTCCTGCAGCTCCTTGATCTTGTCTTCCTTCTTTTTGTTCTGGTCGCGAACGAGTCTCAGCGCCAATTGGCTGGATTCGTACCAGAAGTCGTAGTTGCCGACGTACATCTGGATTTTGCCGAAGTCGATATCGGCGATATGCGTACATACTTGGTTCAAGAAGTGACGGTCGTGAGATACGACGATAACGGTACCTTCGTATCGCGACAGGAACTCTTCCAGCCAGTTGATCGATTCCAGGTCCAAGTGGTTGGTAGGTTCGTCAAGCAACAGAATGTTCGGGCTTCCGAACAGCGCCTGCGCAAGCAAAACGCGCACCTTCTCGTTGCCGCTCAGCTCTCCCATCTTCTTGTCGTGCAGTTCGGTCGTGATACCGAGACCGTTCAGCATGCCGGCCGCTTCGCTCTCCGCTTCCCAGCCGTTCATCTCCGCGAACTCAGCCTCGAGCTCGCCTGCGCGCATACCGTCCTCGTCCGAGAAATCTTCCTTCATATAGATGGCGTCTTTCTCTTTCATGATCTTGTACAGGCGCTCATGGCCCATGATGACCGTCTCGAGCACGTTGAATTCATCGTATTCGAAATGGTTCTGCTTCAGCACCGCCATGCGCTCGCCCGGGGTGATGTGAATCTCGCCGGACGAAGACTCTACTTCGCCGGACAGAATTTTCAGGAACGTCGACTTGCCCGCTCCGTTCGCTCCGATCAACCCGTAGCAGTTGCCGGGCGTAAACTTGATGTTGACATCTTCAAACAGGGGGCGCTTGCCAAAACGAAGGCTAACGCCGGATACGGTAATCATGAGTCTGATCCATCCTTTACTTGATCTGAATTTACACTTGTAAAACGCAGCGTCTCGCCGTGATGCAGCAGGAGCAGCTTTTCCTTCGGAATGCCCAGCTCGGATCTCCCCGTCTCCAGCCTTTGCAAGGCGTCCTCGGGCGTATCGTCCGACAGCTTAAACGATCCGTAATGCATCGGTACGAAGTATTTGGCCTTCAAATCGATAAAGGCCTGCAGCGCTTCTTCCGGGCTCACGTGCTGCGAAGACATGAACCATTCGGGGTCGTACGCCCCGATCGGAAGCAGGGCCACATCGATATCGAACCTGCGGCCGATCTCGCTGAAACCGCGGAAGTATCCGCTGTCCCCGGCGAAGTAAATCGTCGGTCCGCGATCGATCTCGATCACCCATCCGCCCCAGTGAGACGTGTTCATATCCCACGGATTGCGGCGGGTCCAATGCTGGGCGGGAACGAACGTGAATTTCACGCCGTGAAAAGCCGTATCCTCCCACCAGTGCAGCTCCTGGGCCTGTAAAAATCCTTTCAACAGAAGCTTCCTGCGCAGGCCGGCGGGCACGATCATTTTTTTCGGCCCTCTCAGTCTTCTGAGCGAGGAAACGTGAAGGTGATCGTAATGGGCATGAGAGATCAGCACAACGTCCACGGACGGCATGTCCGATAATTCGACTCCGGGCGGAGCCAGTCTTTTCTGAAATGCCATTCTGCGCGCCCATACGGGATCGGTGACGATGTTCAGTCCCGCCATCTGAATAAGGAAAGTCGAGTGGCCGATCCAGGTTACGGACGGCTCGTTTCGATTATGCTGTAGAAACCTCAGATCCGGCTGTACGCCGGGTACGCAATTCTCGTAGCCCCGCTTGTCGCGCAGCTTGCGAATCCGGTTCTCACGCCAACGGTCGAATTGAGCCAGCGATGCTTTGCCCGCACCGACGGAGTCCAAATTGCCGAAGCGTCTTCTAAGCATGAAATCCCTCCGATGATGTGCTCATGTATACTATAGCAGGAAACTCCGAATTGTACCAAGGCCGCGGCAAAAATGATTTCGGAAATCTCCTGCTTTATCTGGATGGCGTAGGCGGGGGATTAGTAACTTGCATCAGAGCCGTAGCCCCATGTCCATAAAGGCCTGTCAAGCTGCGACTGTATTTCGGCCAGCCGAAGCAGCGCTTCCGCGGCCTGAGCTTTCGTTACTCGGCCGCCAGGATTAAAGGAGCCGTTCACGGGCTTCATCAGTTTGAACTTCAGCACGATCGCCGCCGCTCCTTTGTCTTTTATTTTTCCCGCGTCTCGCAATCCCTTTATCGCCGGGTCGTCTTTGAGCGTGCGCGACATTTTCTCGTAGCCTGTAATCTTCGTCAACCATACGGCCATCTGTTCGCGCGTGAGGAGAGATTCGGTTTTTAGCGCAGTCTTTGTATCTGAGGTCAACCATTTCCGATCTACGAAATATCCGATGTCGTCATAATACGGATGCCCCATGCTTACGTCGGAAAATAATCTGCTTTTTCCGCCCAAATACGGATAGCCATTTAAGACAATGCTTCGGTGAACTATCCGAATAAACTCTCCCCGGGAGATTTCGGCGTTGGGTTTCAAGTCGCCTTTGGCGTCCGCGCTCAGCGCGCCGTGATCGAACAGCGTCTGCAGGGCGACCTTCGACGGATGAGCTTGTGCGTCGGCGGGAAGCGGCCCTCCTGCCGTCCATTGATCCTCCGTTGCGGTCATGACCTGGCCTGCAACGGCATCCACCGAATCCGGCGCATAGCCCTCCTCGGCATTCGCCGGAACCTGCAAAAACATCAGATCGAGCCGCTTCTCTCCGACCGCAACCTCACGCGTCGTAAACGGATAACCTTGATTAGGCAGGTAGAAAGCAATCAGCTTTGTGTGCTGCACGATCAGCTTTTTTGCCTGGCGCTCGTCAATGGTTGGTTTTAGCGCCTTTAACATCTCGATAGATGGGGGGTTAGAAGGCAAGCTTAATCTCTTCATCTTGCCTTTTCCGTCCAGCGTAAGCCCGATCGTCTGATCGGCAACCGGAATGCCGTCCTGGAACATCCGGTACAGCAGCTCCAACTCAGAGAGGTTCCCTTTGTGAACCACGGACGGAGCAACCGACTTGTACCTTACAGCAAAATCGGGAATATGCTCCGCCAGCCACTTCTCGGCCGCGCTTCGGGCTTCCGCGACTTTAATCGTCGGTAACTGCGTCTGACGCTGCTCCTCTTCCAACCGTTCGAAGCTCCGGTAATCGGCGTATCCGAGCACCTGCCCGGTTTGGGCATCAACCGTAAGCGTATAAAAGCCGCCCTCCCGATCGTTGGGGTCGATTCCTTTCAGTTCCCAGATCGTCCGCTCGCCTTTCTCGTCGTAATTGTCGTGCTCGGACGTCCATTCCACGCCAGCGGGAAAATTCGCGAACGTCGCTGCCGTTTGGATCGCTTCATCTTGATTAACTTTGTGCGGAGTGAATACGGAAGACGACGGTGCGACGCTCTCAACCTCCGTTTCAAATAGATGAGAATATCGTCCTCCGCTTATCCAATCAGGCGTCCCCTCGACGGCGTCCATGCCCCAGAACGTCCGATCCATTTCATAAGTGAGACCCCAACGGACTTTCGAACCATACGATTCATTCAAATCGCGGTAGAGCGGCTTCATTTTAAAACCGTTCGCCCAAACGCGCTTGGCCTCAGCGGCGGTCAGCGATGCGGCGCCGGAGACCGGCTGTCCCGGATTTCCCGCAAATTGAAAAGCTTTAACGTTGCCGGCCGCATCCATAACGACCGTGAGCGAAGAGCCTACTACCTTATACCCGTTAATCTTAAGCCCGAAATAAAAAGAGTAACGCGCCGGGCCGAACAAAGGAAATACAGCATCATCCGTATGAGGAAAAGGCTTCTCTTGCAAAGTAAACCCCTTAATGGACGGAACGGCTTTGCGAATGAAAGCTTCGGCCTGCTTCTTGGCCCGGTCTCTCGAGATACCGGCAGGAAGCGTGGAGTTCGGCTCATTCAACGGATTGCCTATGAAATGGGATGTATAAGCGATCAGATCGCCTGTCATTGCATCAAGCGTTATCCCCACAATCGTCCCCTTATCCATAAAGTCCCACGCGGCTCTCCAGACCGGAAGCTTCTGACCGTAGTCCTCTAGCCGGGCATTGACCAATCCAATATCGTCGGGATTCTTCTTTCCGACGGCGGGCAGTATTTCCTGGGCCAGTCGAATAGCGGCTTCTTTAGAAATGCGAACAGATGCGGGATCGGGGGGATTATCATAATCGATTCCCACCATATAATCTATTCCCGCTGTATGTTCGAATTCAGGCTCAGGAGCCCCTAGTCCGGTTTCCGGCCGGGACAGCAGCAAGGTCGAAGCAATGAACGCAATCGCGAACAAACGAACAGCTCCGCGAACTTTGGATACGGGCGTCATACGATCTCTCCTTTTAGAATGGAACATGATGGAAAATATGTTTCTGGAAAATTCGACATCCGATGGAAATATCCCTCTTATTCCGTCGGAAAATAGCCGGTGCGGATGGGGGGATGTCTGGTTTCGATTGGATTAGTATGCGAGTGAGTGGAGGTCTGGATTGGATTAGTTTGCGAGTGAGTGGATGTCTGGATTGGGTTAGTTCGCTAGTGAGCGTATATCCGATTGGATTAGTCTGCGAGGGAGTGGATGTCAGGGTTGGATTAGTTTGCGAATGAGTGGATGTCTGGATTGGATAGATGGCTTTTAGTTAAGCTGTCTCTTTCCCCGTTCTTGGCATTTTGGGAGCATTTGAGGTATTGTGGAGATACGAAAGGAAAGCGAGGGCGAGTGCCATGAAACTGTTATCCATCGAGCCGACCCCGAGTCCGAATACAATGAAGCTTAATGTGGATGTTCGGCTCGATCCCGGCGTTCAACTGAATTATAACAAGGATTCGAAAACGACTCCGCCGCCTCTGATCGCCCAGCTGCTAGCGATTTCCGGAGTGAAGGGCATCTTCCAAACGGCGGATTTTCTTGCGATTGATCGCAAAGGGGCCGGAGCAGACTGGGCTGCGATTCTGGACGGCGTGAAGAACGCTTTCGGCATGGCGTCCGACGGCGTATTGGCCGGCGCTTCCGATGCCGCCGGCTTCGGCGAAGCTCACGTTCGCGTACAGATGTATCGGGGCATCCCGATCCAAATTCGCGTGCGCAGCGGAGGCCAGGAGTTCCGGGCGGCAATGTCGGAACGATTTACGGCGGCAGTAACGGAAGCGGCCGGAGCGACGATGATCCGCGAACGAATGCTGGAGGATCTCGGCGTACGTTACGGCGAACCGCAGGAGGTGCTGGATGAGATCAGCCGGGAGCTCGATGCCGCGTATTCCGATGCGAGGCTGCGCGACTTGATCGAGCAGGCCAAAGCCGCGGGGCCTGAAGCTCCGCCTCCGCAACCGCCAGCTCCGCTAAGCGGCAACGAAGTGATGAAGGCGCTCGAATCGCAGGATTGGCGGGAGCGTTACGCAGCGCTGGAGCGGCTTAAACCGGAGCCGGAGGATCTGCCGGTTGTTGCCCGGGCATTGCGCGACAGCCAAATGTCCGTGCGACGGCTGGCGGTTGTTTATCTCGGCGATCTGCGTACGCCCGAGTCTTTCCCGCTGCTGTTCGAGGCGCTCAAGGATTCGTCCGGCGCAGTCCGCCGCACGGCCGGCGATACGCTGTCCGACATCGGCGACCCGATTGCTATCGCGCCGATGATCGAATCTCTGGAAGACTCCAACAAGCTCGTCCGCTGGCGTGCGGCAAGGTTTCTGTACGAAGCCGGCGACGAGACGGCCCTTGAGGCGCTGCGGCGCACGACGGGGAGCGAGACGGAGTTCGAGGTGCGATTGCAAGCAGAGATGGCCGTCGCCCGCATCGAGCGCGGCGAAGAAGCCGCCGGCTCCGTCTGGCAGCAGATGACCCGCATGCGCGAGCAGGAACGCGAGTAAGTTGGTAAAATAAGCACGCAGGGCGCATTTCACTGTGGCCTCGCGTGCTTATTTTTTTGCCTTGTGACGACTCTCCCGGATTCCGCCCAAAAGACCCTCTCAGGTACCTATTCACCGACAACTCTCCCGGATCCCGCCCATAAGACCTCCCCAGGTACTTATTCATCACCGACTGCTTCGGATCCCGCCCATAAGACCCCCTCAGGTACTTATTCACTGCCGACTGCCTCGGATCCCGCCCATAAGACCTTCCCAGGTACTTATTCATCACCGACTGCTTCGGATCCCGCCTATAAGCCCCCCTCAGGTACTTATTCAACGCCCGACTCTCCCGGATCCCGCCCATAGGACCTCCTCAGGTACTTATTCACCGACAACCGCTCACATCATCCTGACAGAGTTCTGTCCTGCTCAGTTCACGATGTTTTCCGGCTCGCCGGCCAAATATCGTTCAACGTTGCGCGTGATTCCTTGCATCAGCGACAGGCGCGCTTCTTGAGTCGACCAGGCGATGTGCGGTGTGATGAGGCAGTTTGGCGCTCCGACGAGGGGGTGATCGGCAGGGGGCGGCTCCTTCGACAGGACATCCAGGCCCGCCCCGGCGATTACGCCCCGACGCAGCGCATCCGCCAGCTCCTCTTCCACGACCAACCCGCCTCTGCCCGTATTGATCAGGAAGGCCGTGCGTTTCATCGCAGCTAGGCTTTCCCGACGGATCATCCCCTTCGTCTCCTCGGTCAGCGGACAATGCAGGCTGATAACGTCCGACTCCGCGAACAGTTCATCCAGCTCGACATATTCGACTTCAGCAAGTTCTCCCGTCAGCTGCCGCTTCGTTCGCGATACCGTCACAACCTTCATGCCGAACGCCAGAGCCAGCTTGGCCACTCGCCGACCGATGTCTCCGAGGCCGACGATGCCCATCGTGCGTCCTTCCAGCTCGATCAGCAGCGTCTTCCGGAAGCTGAAATCCGGCGACTTAGCCCATTCGCCGTCCCGTACTGCGTCGCTATGCAAGCCCACCCGATGGCATAGCTCCAGCAGCAGTGCCAATACAAGCTGAGCAACCGACGCCGAGCTGTATGCCGGAACATTAGTTACCGTAATTCCTCGCTCCCGCGCTGCCTGAACATCCACGTTATCGTATCCGGTCGCGATCAAGCCGATGTATCGCAGCTCCGGCAGTTTTCCGATCGTTTCCGCCCGCAGCGGCGTCTTGTTCGTCAGCACGATCTGAGCGCCCTCAGCCCTTTCCACGATCAGCTCGACAGGCGTACGGTCATAGACCACCAACTCGCCCAGCCGTTCCAGCTCCGTCCAGCTCAAATCCCCCGGGTTAAGCAAGTACCCGTCCAATACAACGATACGCATTTTTCTTCCTCCCCTTCGCTTCGCTTTCCATGTCCCTCTATGCGATGCGGTTGTGTGCCGACTTGCAGCACAGAAGCAGGGCAGCGACACTTCCGAAACCCCGACAGTCTCGCTACGGCTCCCGCGATCCCCCGCTTTACAGCAGCTTCTGCAATCTCAAGATCGCCTGAGGCCGGTCGACAACCCCCAGCTTGCCGTACATCACGCTAATATAGTTCCTGACCGTGCCTTCGGCAATATGCAGGGTCTCGGCGATCTCGCGATTATTCAATCCCCGAATGATCAGCCGCGCCAGATCCTTTTCCCGTTCGGTTAGCTCAACCGAGCTCGCGGGCGAACGCTGCCATTGCTCGTAGTCCGCCGTAATCTGACTCATGCGAGCGGCAAGCTTGGCCGCTACAACAGCCGGGAGCACGAACTGTCCGTTCACCGTATCGCGGATAGAGGAAATCATTTTGTCTCCGACCATATCCTTCAACAAATACCCGTTAGCCCCGTTCGCCAAACCTTCAACGATATAATCCGTATCGATGAAGGTGGTCAGAATCAATATTCGCGTGTCCGGGCAGCTCTGTTGAATTCGCTTCAATGCGGATATGCCGTCCATCACCGGCATTTGAATGTCAAGCAGCACGAGCGTCGGCTGATGCTCTTCCGCCAGTCGACAAGCTTCCTCGCCGTTTTTGGCCAGGCCCACGACTTCCATATCCTCTTCCAAATTCAGTATCGTTCGCAGACCTTCCCGCGTCAGCACCTGATCGTCGGCGATCACCAGCGTAATCTTCGTCATGCCATCTCCTCCTTCCGCCGTCTCGGGAACGGCAAATCGATGCTTAACAGACAACCCGCAGCAGCCCGAGCTTCGATCGTCAAGCTGCCGCCCAACTGCTCTGCGCGATCCTTCATCGCTTTGAGCCCGAACCCCATTCGGATCGCTGAAGAGCCTTTGCCGTAATCCTGCAATCGAAATCGTACAAAGCCCGGCACATCCGACAGTTGAAAATGAAACTCCGCACTTTCGCCATGCCGAATACCGTTCGTCAGTCCTTCCTGCAAGGCGTAATAAATCATTTTGCGATGGCTGGTCGGAAGGTCGGGAATTTCGGAGATATCCGCCTCGATTGCCACGCCCGTATTTCGCTGCGTGTCCAGAATCAATTGACGTAACAACGAGCCGAGGTCGGCGTACTTATCTTCCCTCAGCATATGGACGGAGCCGCGAATTTCGTTCAGGCTGTGCCGTACAAGCTCCTGCGCTTCCAGCAGCCGCTGAGTCGCCTCTTCCGCATCCTTGGACATCAACCGTCTGCCCGCTTCGATCTGAATGATCGTCGAAGTGAGGGTATGCCCGACAATATCGTGAATTTCCTGGGCGATCCTGTTCCGTTCCTCATAGACAGATACCTCGGCCAGTGCGGCGGAAGTCTCCAGCATCGAGCGCTCCAAGCTCCTTGTTCTCTCCTCGACCTGATGCTCCAGATTGCTGCTCAACTCTTGGACGTCCGCGAACAGCTTCGCGTTGGCGAGCGAAATCGCGCATTGGGACCCGAACAGTTTCAGCACGTCAAGCCTCTCCGGAGTAAACACGTTGGGCGTCAGTTTATTTTCCATATAGAGGAGTCCGATCCGTTTGTTCTGATAGAGCAGAGGAAGACAGAGCACCGACTTCAGCCCTTTGTCCCGGACATAAGGATCGCGCGTGAACACCCCCGCCTCCGCAGCATTGCCGAGAACAACAACTTCCCGGGTCCTCGCCGCGTACCCGACGATCGAGGCCGGAACCCAATCGACCGCCTCCTCCAACGGGAGGGACTCGATCCTTAGTTCCTCGGAGGTGCCGCGGATCTCCACGTCCCATCTTCCCTCGCTCTCGAATAGCAGCGCTCCGTATTCCGCCCCCGAATTGTGCAACATAATGCGCATCAAAGCGTCGAGCAGCCGATTCATATCCATCTCTCCGGACAATGCCTGCGCGGAACGGGCAACGGACAGATAATCGATGCGCTCCAGCCCGTTTTCCAGCTTGGCGTTGAGGAGATAACCGTATTCCCGCTCCATGACTGCCGCCTTCGCCGTTGCTCCCCACTGCAAATAGGCTTCGTACGCTTCCATCAAATAAACTTTTGCCATTTGCAATTTTCCTTGGCGGAGCCCGTGCTTCCCGCAGCTTTCCGCGGCCATCGCCAGATCGTGAATATGTCCGTGCTTCCTGGCGAAGTCGATCGATTGCGCGAACAATTCCTCAGCCTTGCGATCCTTCCCTTGCAGCTTGGCGATCTCGGCTTTGATGAACAGAAACTTATGCTGATACCCTTCCGGACACCGCCTGGCTATTTTTTCGAGAACGTTGCGACGCTTGCGCAGTTTCGGCCAGGTCGCGCTTTTCACTTCGGCGGGCATCTCCTCATAGAGCTGCGCCCACACGAGAACTTCATAAACGCATAACAGATAGTTTTCGGAATTGTCTTTTCGAGCTCCGGGAAGTGCGGATATTCTCCTCAAAGCTTCGTTCGCTTCGCGGTAACGGCCGAAAATATAACCCAGAATAAAAGTGGAAATATACACGAGCCTTTCAATGAGCCTCAGCTCGTCGCCGCGTACCGAACGAAAAAACGACTCCGAGCGTATCTCTTCGGGCGCAAACGGATCATTCGCGTCACGATGTCCGGACAGCTCCGTCAGCATGGAAACAAGCAGCGTCCCCTGCTTCCACAGCAGCACGTTGCGATGACGTCGAAACTCTCCGGAATGAGCGATCATGCGCTCGTAGATCTTCCGAAGCGGCGCGCCAAAGTGGAACTGGGCGCTGCAGCTGATGATAACGCTTTGGTTGCCCTGCCATAGATCGCCGGATTCCAGGCCGACCCTCCCGGCATGCTCGCAGAATCTGTCCAGCATCTCCGGCTTGTATTTACGCCAGCTATCGTAGCAAAGCGAGAACGCCGTAATCGTCTTCACATGAAGCAGCGGATACGGTTTGGACCATTCATAAGCCAGCATCCCCCAGCGGAAACATTCTTCCAGCCGGTTAAAAGAGTAATGGTACATGGAGTAGCCGACAAAACCGATAGAGGCTTCGGGAGTCTGCCCGCGCTCAAGCGTCAGCTCGATGATCTCGAATGTGGCCGCCAGCCAGCATTTCTTATCCGTGAAAAACAGCCCATTGGTTATGTTCGTCAAAACCGAAATCGCGATGCGCCCGGCTTCGTCCTTCATCTCGGGAAGCTCTGTCAACGTCTCGATCGGATGCTTGCGAAGCTTTCGGCTCAGCCGTATCGACTGACAAACGAGCCGCAGCGTACTCGGCGTCTCCGGCAGACGGACGCCAAGCAGCGCCAACGCAGAGCGTCCGTACGAGATCACCTCTGCGTAATTATCCTGACTGGCAGCCAACTGCATCATCAGATTGTAGACGCGAGCCTTGTCCAAATGAGTCTCTGCCTTTGCGATTAACAATTGGAACAGCCGCTCCGCCTCTTGATAATGAAGACATAGAAATTCCAGCTCCGCCCATTCCCGATACAGGAGAAAAGCATGCCCATACTCCTTATTCCAATCCACGTCTTCGTGCAGGTCAACTGCCCGGCGAATGTAGCCAAGCGCAGTCTCGTAAGCGGTCGAAGCTTTGGCTTTCATTGCAGCCGCCATATTCAGCTCGGCCTGCTCCCGCTTCTCCCCCAGGCTCGCCGAACGATTCCCGGCCCGGTTAAGATGGTAGACCGCCTCAAACAGATCCGCTTCTTCGCCGGAACGAACGCGATGCGCCAATTCCTTGCCGATTCTCAAATGCAGTTCGTTCCGCTGTTCTTCGGTCGCCATATCGTATGCGGCCTGCTGGATCCGGTCGTGCTCGAACGCATACTGTCCAAGCTCCCGGTTAACCGATTGCAGCAGCCCTTCGCGAACGGCGTTCTCCAGCACGTCAAGCAGCCGGTTCTTCGTCAGTCCGGTAAGCGGAAGCAGCCTTCCGAGCGTGAATGAGCTCCCGAGAAAAGCGGCGCGGCACAGCGCCTGCGCGATCGACTCCGGCAAATGGTTCAGCTTCTCCGAGATGTAGGTTGCCGCGTTGTCGGCCACGCTTGTCTCGGCGATGCTCTGCACACTCCAGGTCCAGCTTCCTTCCATTTCGTCAAACGCGATGCCGCCGCCATCGAATAAATCCTGCAGAAATTGCTTAAGAAACAGCGGATTCCCGTCCGTCTTCTGCAACAGCAAGGAGACGAGCTCTCCCCGATCGCCCTCGCGTTCGAACATCGCATCGCCGAGCAGACGATCCACGTCAGCAGCGGTAAGCTCGTGCAGCCGAATATGTGTGAACATCGGTTCAAGTCCCTCGAACCGCTTCTCCATCCGCCCGATTGCTTGAAGCGTCTCCGGTTCATCGTCCCGATACGCTGCTACGACAAGCGTATGTCTCGTCTCGCGATCTTCCAGCAAGTATTCCATATACTGAAGCGAAGCTTCATCTGCCCATTGCAGGTCGTCCAGAAACAAAATCAAGGGTCGTTCGGGAAGGGCGAACAATTGAAAGAAACGGTTCAAAATCAAGTAGAACCGGCGCTGCGATTCAAGCGGCGGAAGCGCAGCCACCGAAGGCTGCAAGCCGATCAGCAGCTCCAGCTTCGGTACCCGTTCAATCAGCAGTTGACCGTAACCGTCCAACGCCTGTAAAATTCGCAGCCTCCAAACCTCTACCTCCAGCTTGCTCTCCGTCAGCAGGCGAACGATCAGATCGTCGATCGCCTGCATCCAGACATCGTATGGAGGCATCGCCCGGTTCGGATCGAACTTTCCCGTCGCAAATGTCGCTTCAATATCTACAGAGCCGCGCAGCGCCTCCTGGACGAAGGAGGTTTTGCCGATCCCCCCTCCCCCGCTAATGCCGACCCACTCCGCCGAGCCGGATGCGCAGCGGCGCAGCGCTGCGCGAAGCCGCTTCTTCTCTTCTTCTCTCCCGTATACTTGCGTTGGAACTTTAGGCCTCTGCGGGACATCTTGAGCGCTCAGCAAAAAGGGTTCCACCACTCCCGAGCTCTGAAGCGACGCTAAGCATTTCTCTAAATCCGCTTTGAGCCCATAAGCGCTCTCATATCTCGAATGCGGAATTTTGTCCATGCACTTGCCGATAATATCGGACACCATCCTCGGGATAACCGGCTTGACGCGATAGAGAGCCGGCGGCGCTACGGCGAGATGTTGGTAGACGATGTCCACGGCGTCCCGATGATTGAAGGGCAAGCTGCCCGACAGCCACTCGTAGAGCGTCACGCCAAGCGAATAGAAGTCGGCCCGATAGTCGGAGGCTGCCCCGGTTCTGCCGGTTCCCTCCGGAGAAAGATAAGGCAGAAGCTCGTCCGGGCGATCCGTCAATGCCGACAGCGGGCTGCATGCCGACGAGTCCGACCACATTCGCACATCGAGGAATTTCACTTCGTGGGTATCGGAGTTCGCGATCAGATGAAAAGGGGAAATTTCGTTTAACGCAACCTTCTCTCGATGGATTAGCATCAGACTTTTGGCAGCCGATACTGCGACCCCGAGAAGCCGGCGCAGATCGGCAGCTTCTCCGCGGCTGCGGATGACTTGATCGAGCGTGTCGCCCCCGATGTCTTGAAGCAGCAGAACCGGGCGTTCTCCGGCGAACTCCATGCCGTAGACTTCCAGCGCCCCTCTGCCTTCCAGCCTTTGAAGCAGCTCGTATTCGTGGCGAAAAGCGGCTGTCTGCTTCTCGTCCGGGTACGCATCGCGCGTCGTCTTCGCAATCGCGAGCAAACCGTCCTCATGCCTCTGAAGTCGATAGAGGCAAATGTCCGCATGGCGGCCAAGCTTCTCTAATGTTTGGTAACCCTCCAGCTCAAGCTCCCCGGATACGTCGAATGTCCGATTCCTCATAGTTTGTTCCTTTCGCCTAATCTGTCTCCCGTTGGACGATGATCGATCCCCGAAGGGAAGGAAACAGCCCTTGCAGCCTGGCTACGGCATGAGCCCGATCCATCACTTCCAGCTTGCCGTACAGCCCGCTTATATAATTACGAACCGTTCCTTCGGCAATGCTAAGAGCCTCCGAAATCTCGCGATTGTTCAGACCTTTCAGCATCAGCCTGCCGATCTCTTCCTCTCTCTCGGTCAGCTTGATCGGCTTCTCTCCGGCCCTCTTCTGCCGTCCGAAATCGTCGGCCAACTGATTCATCCGAGCGGCCAGCTTGTTCGCGACGGAGGCGGGAAGCACGAATTGACCGTCCACCGTATCCCGGATGGAGGCGATCATTTTGTCCGCGTCCATATCTTTGAGCATATAACCGCTGGCGCCTCCCGCAATCCCTTCTACGATGTAGTCCGCTTCGACGAACGTCGTCAAAATGAGAATGCGCGTATGAGGACAGCTCGCCTTAATTTTCTTCAGCGCGGTCAGCCCGTCCATCACCGGCATTTGGATATCGAGCAGCACAAGCGTCGGCTGCAGCCGTTCCGCCAGCTCGCAGGCTTCCTCTCCGTTGATGGCGACGCCGACGACCTCCATGTTTTCCTCCAGATCGAGAATGGTTTGCAGGCCTTCCCTCGTCAACATCTGATCGTCGGCAATAACGATGCTGATTTTGCTCATGTTCTCTCCCCCGTTCAATAAGGCATTTGAATTCGCAGCACGCAGCCTTGTCCCGGCGCGGATTCGAGCGCAAGCGAGCCCTTCAGCTGGCGCACGCGCTCGTCCATTGTCTTCAGTCCGAAGCCTCTCTCCAATTGCTCCACGCCCATTCCGTCATCCTCCAGCTCAAATTCCAGCCATGAGCCTCGATCTTGAAGCAGGAAGCGGAATTGGCCGCATTTGCCGTGACGGATACCGTTCGTCAAGCCTTCCTGCAGCGCGTGGTAAATCGTTTTTTTGTGAAGCGCGGTCGCGCTCGGTACGGGATCGATCGAAGCGCGGATCGTCACTCCGGCGTTGCGTTCCGTTTCCCGGATCAACCGCAGCAATGCTTCCTCCAAATCGTAGTACTTGTCTTCCTTCAGCATGTGAACGGAATTGCGAATTTCGTTCAGGCTGTGCCTGACAAGCCCCTGCGCTTCGTTAAAACGCTCTAGCGAACGATCCAGATCGCGGTTCATCAAACGTTTGCCCGCCTCGATCTGCAGGACGGTGGAGGTCAGCGTATGGCCTACGATATCGTGGATTTCTTGAGCGATCCGGTTCCTTTCGGCGTATACCTTCATTTCCGCCTGCGCTTCCGCGACGGCAAGCATCGACAGCTCCAGCTTGCGCGTTCGCTCCTCGACCTGCTCCTCCAGATGATTTTTCAAATGCTGAATTCCGGAATACAAGCTCGCGTTCGTCAGGGCGACCGCGCCTTGCGAGGCCAACAGCCGCAGCACCTCAAGGCGCTTCTCGGTAAAAACGCCGGTCGATAAATTGTTTTCCAGATAGAGCAGCCCGATCAGCCTGTTCTGATACAGAACGGGCAAGCATAGCGCGGAGCGGATTCCCGTTCTCCCCGCTTGGCCGCTTCTCTCGAACAACTCGCTGTCCGCCGCATCCTGTACGACAATCTCTTCCATAGAGCTGGCCGAGTAGGCTACAAGTGCAGCCGGAATCAACTGCCCGGCTTCCTCCAGCGGAATCGGTTCGATACGCAGGGCATCGATCGTGCCATGAGCCTCGACGATCCAGCGACCTTCCCGATTAATGAGCAGCGCGCCGTATTCCGCTCCCGCGTTCTGCAGCATAATGTGCACGAGCACCTGCAGCAGCCGCTCCATCTCCATCTCGCTCGACAACGATCGCGCCGACAGAATGACCGACAGATGGTCGATTTGTCCCAATCCTGCCGCCATTTTCCCGTTTAGCCATTCTCCGTACTTCGCTTCCATGTCGTTCGTCTTTGCCGTCGCTCCCCAGCTTCGGAACCGGTCTCGGGCTTCGTTCAAATACACCTTCGCCAAAGCGCTTCTGCCGGTTCGAAGCCCGTAGCGGGCATAGCATTCCGCGCCAATTCCCGCCTCATGACCGTACCCCGCTTGGCGCGCCAGCTCGATCGCTTGCTCGTACCAGAGCTCCGCCCGCCGCTGGCTGTCCGGCTTAAGGCTGGCGAGTTCCGCCCTGGCCAGCAAATATTTGTGCTGCTCCGTTTCCGGCCGCAATTCGGCCCGCTTAGCCAGCCTCCGTAAGCTTGCATGCATCCTGCGCGCCGTTTCCGCCCGCTCTCGCCCGTTTCCTTGGCCGCATGTTTCCTTCCACAGCAATATGGAATAGAAATCGATATCGAAAGGAAGAAGATAACCTTGCGCACGCGACGATTGGAGCGACTGCTCCGGTGCGGCAAACTGGTACGAGGATTTTCCCAGCAAGCAATCCGTTACTAAGGAATACGAAGCGGCAAGCCGTTCGGCAACCCGATCCGTTCCGGCTGCGCGGAAGCCCTCGTCGGCATTCGGCTTTACATTCGCGCCGACATAAGGATCCTCCGAAGCGCGATATCCGGTCAGCTCCGAGATGAATCCAGCCATCTCGGCGGCCTGCCGCCAATGTCTCTCCGAGCCTTCTTGGCGAAAATAGCCGGCATGAAGAAGTAAACGCGTGTAGATGTCCCGCAACGGGTGCCCGGCCTGCAGGAGCAGCCGGCAATGAATGAGCAGACAGCGGTTGGCGAGTTCCGTCCTTCCCGCAAGCAACGCCGCGCGCACAGCTTTGCCGGTCAACGCAATCCGTTCCCGAAGTCCGAAGCGTCGCCAGCCTCCTTCAGACGCCGCCAGCGATGCGGCGGCTTGCGCAAACATTCCCGGCTCCTCGTCGGCCAAGAGCTGCATTTGCTTGCTCCATTCCTCCGCGAATGTCTCTTGATGCGGATGATCTTCATAGCGCGACACATAGTTCGTTAAGCCAACGACAGACTCCGGCGTCCACCCATGCTTCAGCGTCAATTCCGCCAACGTCAGGGTCGAGAAGTCGCGGTTCTGCGATTCTGCATTCGAATCCACTTCGATCGCCTTAGCGAGCGCAGCCAAGTCAGCCCGAAGCTGAGGGTCCGCGACTACTGGAAGCTTCCTTATCGCCTCTGCGCCAAGCCGCTTTAACTTACTTCTTATTTTTCGCTCCAGCAGTCTCAATCCGATTCGCTGTGGCACAAAGGAATAAGAAGCGCCCCAAGAATTTACGGTATTCTCCCGTTCCTTCGCTTCATGCCGCGCTGTCTTGTCCGCTTCGGACAAACGCTCTTCCGACGCCCGTCGCTGCGGACGATCGAGCTCGCCCAGCGGGAACGGCTGCACCTTACCCGTGACGCGAAGCTGCAGCAGACATTCCTCCAGATCCGCGCGGATCCCGGCTGCGTCGGCATACCGAGCTTCGGGCATTTTCTCCATGCACTTCTGAACGATGTCGGATACCGTTCTCGGTACCGAAGCGTTTCGACGCCATGCCGGCTCCGGGTTCGCGGCCAGATGATGGTAGACAAGATCAATCGTATCGTCCGCAGGATACGGATACGTCCCCGCAAACCATTCGTACAAAATAACGCCGAGCGAATACAAATCAGAGCGAATGTCGGGGGTGCGTCCCGTTCTCCCCGTCTGCTCCGGGGCCAGATAAGGCAGCCCCCAGTCCGATCGCCGTCCCTCCCAGAAGCTCCCTGCGGCACTGTCGATCGACGATGCATACCGGACGTCGAGCAGTCTGGCCTCCGAATCGCCAAGCAGGATCGAAGAAGGGGTGAGCACATGCAGCATCAACCCGGCCCGATGCAGTTGACTAAGACTGTCCGCCATCGATACGGCGCGCTCCAGCAGCTGCTCAAGCTTCATCGAGTCGCGGTGCGCTCGCATCGCCCGAGCCAGCGTCGTTTCTCCGTTGTCCGGCAGCAGCAGGGCGGATCGCGTTCCTTGAAGCTCGACGCCTTCCGGCTCGACGCCCCCTCTCCCCTGCAAGCCGAGCAGTCGCTCATACTCTTGGTACAGGGTCGCGGCAGCATCCGCATCCGCTGCGGAGCCGATCAGAGCCTTAGCCAGCAAACGTCGGCCGTCCGACAATCGCTCCACGCGACAGAGCACTATCTCTCCGCCGTTTTCTATCGTTTCTAGCACCCTGTATCCGGCCAACTCGAACATCTTTTCACCCGCTTGCTCTCCATAGATTCCCGAAAATACTTGTTGAACCCGATTATACGCTATAATCGAACACAATCCGACAGCAATGGGGTAAAATAAAAACAAATACGCAGCTGCGCAAAGAAAGATTACGGTGATCCAATGAGTTTGAAGGAAGCCCTTATTTTGCTGGGGACGCACGGTATTCCGATCGTATTCTTCGTCTATATGGCCGCCGACGTATGGCTTCGCAACCGAAGAAGGACTGAGCATGTACTGCTTAGTCTGATTTCCGTCTGCTATTTGCTGATGTTCGCGGAAGAATACGTCCGCAACCAGGTGCCGGTCGAGCATAGCCCCCTGCTGTCGTCGATGTGGCTCAGCAGCGCCGGCATCCTTATTCCCGGTATCGGACTGCATTTTCTGGTTAAGCTGACCCGTTTGGAGACGCGGATTCCTCGCTGGCTGTATCCGTACATCTTCTATTTGCCTGTACCGTTCGTCATTGCAAACATTGCAACCGAAGGGCAATGGATTTCCGCTCAGCAATTCACAGCGTCGGGAATGTGGAATTTGCCGGTTTATAGTTCCGGTTACTATATCGCCATGACCGTGAGCATCGCCAACAACGTTCTGTATTTGCTCGTGCTTGCCGTCGCGAAATCAAAATCAAGCCACTCCGAGCAGCAAAGAATCTACAATCAGTTGTTCGCGGGCATCGTCATCGCGATCGTCTGGCACGTCCTGTTCGGCTATATCAATTACGGCGATCGCTTGCCGCCTTATCCGTATTTGTACAGCGGCATCGTCTGGTGCTACTTCCTGCGCCAAACGATGCGAAAGCACGACTTTCTCAACCTGTACGACAAACGCTTCGAGAAGCTGTTCAACATGCATCCGGACGTCATTCTATTGATGAGCCGCGATCGCGGAATCAAACACGCCAACCCGGGAGCCAGGCAGCTGTTCGATTCTCTTCAGCTCGATTTCGCCGCGTTCTACGGCTTGCTGGACAAGCCGCTCACCCAGCAAATTCAGGCCGGGCGAACGATCGAACGCTACGAGACGGAAATCCGGCATCGCGACAAACGGATCGTCCTGCTCGCCAGCGTCGATTACGTGCTTGCGGATAACGAATTGCATGCGCTGATCGTCTTTCGCGACATCACGGCGCAGAAGGAGTCAGAGGAGGAAATCCGTTTTCTCGCCTATCACGATCCGTTGACGCGGCTGCCGAACCGCCGGTATTTTCATGAAAAGCTGGACGAAGCGCTGCAGGAAGCGGCGGCTCGCGAAGAGGCTCTGGCTCTGTTGCTGGTCGATCTGGATAAGCTTAAGCTGCTAAACGACACTTACGGACATCTTGCCGGCGATGAGGCGCTGCGAGCAGCCGCGCATATTTTGCAGGAAACTGTCGGAGACGCGGGCTTCGCCGCGCGAATGGGCGGCGACGAATTCGTCCTGTTCGTTCGCCAAGCGGAAGACAAGCCGAGCCTTGAGGAACTTATGAGGGAACTCCAAACGCGATTCGCCGAGTATATTTCGAAGTACGGCGCGCTTCCGGTAGGCTTGAGCGTCGGGGCTGCCCGTTTTCCCGAAGACGGCAAAGACGGGCAGGCGCTGATCAACTTGGCCGATCAGGCGATGTTCGAGATGAAACGCAGTCACGCGTCGCGCGCCGCATCGGTATAGCCGTGTCTCATTCCCGAAATAAAAATCAATGAAAAACGGCAGCGGATGAACGCTGTCGAAAATTGTTAGGCGATTTTAATATTTTCATAGTTGATATATTCGGAGTCTGTTGTTATTATTGTATGGTATTGCGTGATTGGAAAGCTGATATTCAAAATATGCGGAGTCTTTCCAAGCAGATAATTTTTGACCACTTCCGACAAGAAGTTGAGGCCAACGGACAGCCGGGTCAAATGCCGACTGGCAACTTAAGTTGCCTTATTGATTGAGTTAAAAGCTCAAATTTTATGAGTTGGTTACTTTACAACCAGTGCATTCGCACACAACTTGTGAAACGGTCAATAAGAGTGGCATAGTGATTATTTGCTATTTAGACTCTGATTCGTTAACGATATATTTTGAATATTAAAGAGCTTCCTAACAAAAGCTATGTCCCGATTGCTGGGGACGTTTAATATTCGTATTTATATCTAAACAAGTGTGATACGCGATGATGCGTTTGGGTCACTTGTTTTTTTGTGCGTAGAAACGATCATCCGGGGCTTCAAACAAAACTCTATGTAAGGGGATTGAGACATGGGAAAAGCGTTAGTTATCGGTTGCGGCGGAGTGGCTTCGGTAGCCATCCACAAATGTGTGCAAAACAGCGAGGTTTTTGAAGAAATTTGTATCGCGAGCCGCACGAAATCCAAGTGCGACGATCTGAAAGCGAAGCTGGACGGCGGCAAAACGAAAATTACGACGGCGCAAGTAGATGCTAACAATGTGGACGAGCTGATCGCGTTGATCGAAGAGGTCAAACCGGATATCGTCATGAACCTGGCGCTGCCGTATCAAGACTTGACGATTATGGACGCTTGCCTGGCCACCAAAACCCATTACATGGATACGGCCAACTACGAGCCCGAAGACACCGCGAAGTTCGAGTACAAATGGCAGTGGGAGTACCGCGAGCGCTTCGAGAAAGCCGGCATTACGGCGCTTCTGGGCAGCGGCTTCGACCCGGGCGTAACCGGCGTATTTTCCGCTTATGCGCTTAAGCACTACTTCGACGAAATCGAATATATCGACATTCTGGATTGCAACGGCGGCGATCACGGCTATCCGTTCGCCACGAACTTCAACCCGGAGATCAACATCCGCGAAGTATCCGCCAACGGCAGATACTGGGAGAACGGCGAATGGATCGAGACGAATCCGATGGAAATCAAGCGCGTCTACAACTTCGCCGAAGTTGGCGAGAAGGACATGTACTTGCTGTACCATGAAGAGCTCGAATCCCTTGCCGTCAACATGCCGGGCCTGAAGCGCATCCGCTTCTTCATGACTTTCGGCCAAAGCTATCTGACTCACCTCAGAGCGCTGGAGAACGTCGGCATGACTTCGATCGAGCCGATCGAATTCGAAGGCAAGCAAATCATTCCGCTGCAATTCTTGAAGGCTGTATTGCCGGACCCGGCTTCCCTTGGACCGCGCACGGTCGGCAAGACGAACATCGGCTGTATTTTCCAGGGTAAAAAAGACGGCGTAGCTAAAACGTACTATGTGTACAACGTTTGCGACCACCAAGAGTGCTACAAGGAAGTCGGCTCCCAGGCGATCTCCTACACGACGGGCGTTCCTGCCATGATCGGAGCGGCAATGGTGCTGACCGGCAAGTGGAACAAGCCAGGCGTATACAACGTCGAGGAGTTCGATCCGGATCCGTTCATGGAAGAACTGAACAAATGGGGACTTCCGTGGGTAGAAGACTTTAACCCGGTACTGGTCGACGACGGACAAGAGTCGTCTCAAGCAGCTAAACAACCGGCGCTGGTTCGCTAAAATGCGGTTTGAACAGCTGCCTACGCCTTGTTTTGTCGTTGACGAAGCTCTGATCGAGAAGAACCTGAAAATTTTGGCCGGCGTGATGCAGCGGACGGGCGCCAAGATTATTTTGGCCCAAAAGGCGTTTTCCATGACGACGCTATATCCGCTCATCGGCGAATATTTGCTCGGTACGACCGCAAGCGGCTTGTACGAGGCCCGGCTGGGCTACGAAGAGATGGGCAAAGAAACGCATGTCTTTGCCCCCGCTTACCGGGAAGACGAGATCGATGAGATCCTTTCCATCTGCGATCACATTATTTTTAATTCTTTCTCGCAGCTGGAGAAGTTTAAAGCCAAGGCGCTGCAAGCCGGCCGCAAAGTCGGCTTGCGCGTCAACCCGGAATGCTCGACGCAGGTGGGCCATGAGATCTACGATCCATGCTCACCTGGCTCCAGGTTCGGGGCCAAGCGTGAGGATTTCCGCCCGGAGCTGCTCGACGGCGTCTCCGGCCTGCACTTCCACACGCTCTGCCAGCAAAACTCCGACGACTTGGAGACGACGCTGCGGGCGGTCGAAGAGAAGTTCGGCGAATGGCTGCCGCAGATGGAATGGATTAATTTCGGCGGCGGACATCATATTACAAGAGACGATTACGATCTCGATACGCTTGATGCTTGCATCAAGCGTATGCAGGAGAAGTACAGTTTGGAGGTCTATCTGGAGCCGGGCGAAGCGGTTGCGCTTAACGCAGGCTACATGGTCGCATCCGTGCTGGACTTCCATAAGAACGGCATCGACATCGCCATTCTTGATACCTCTGCAACGTGCCATATGCCGGATGTGCTGGAAATGCCGTATCGCCCTCCTCTTCTGGGTTCCGGCGAGTCTGGAGAGAAACCTTTTACGTATCGCTTGGCGGGACAGACCTGCTTAACCGGAGACGTTATCGGCGACTATTCGTTCGATCAGCCTTTACAGGTCGGCGACCGGCTCGTATTCGGGGATATGGCGATCTACTCCATGGTCAAGACCAATACGTTTAACGGTATGCCGCTGCCAACCCTTGCCGTGCAGGACAAAGACGGCGACTGCCGCATCGTGCGCCAGTTCGGCTATGAGGATTTCAGGACTCGGTTAGCTTAATTTGATCTTCAAGCTATCCAATGCTCCAACTGGGATTTTTGTCCCGTGGAATTACGCGGTCTTCATCACCGCCCGTTTACACTTCTTTACACTTTGTAATGATAACGTAATATTTCTTTCATCTCCCCTTCATGTTCGGCGGTTAAGATAAATACATGACCCCCCTTTGAAATATAAAACTTGAGGCTTGCGGCCCGTTGCCGCAAGCCTCCTTTTTTTATAGCCGATGCATAGGCCGACGAACATTCCCGTAAATCCCCTTTCCGTAAATAGCCCGCCCTCAGAATGACAACGCTTACAAATGAAATGAAACGATAAGCATTACTTGGAATTTGGATTTTGGCAAAAAAGCGGCCAGAGATAAATAGAGGAATTGATTTCGACCAGCGAGACGGCTTACTGGACGATCGAAGAGGTATTACGGAGCTTTCGGAGTGTTGGAATCGACGTTGTGCTGCGGAGGAGTTTGAGGCGCGCGGAGGCACTTTATTGGCCTTCGCTGCACGGTCGGGATGGCGCGAAGGCACTTTATTGGCCTTCGCTCCACGGTCGGGTGGGCGCGAAGGCACTTTATTGGCCTCCGCTCCACGGTCGGGTGGGCGCGGAGGCACTTTCTTGGCCTTCGCTCCACGGTCGGGTGGGCGCGAAGGCACTTTCTTGGCCTTCGCTCCACGGTCGGATGGGTGCGGAGGCACTTTCTTGGCCTTCGCTCCACCTTCTCATCCAACGATATGCCCGTCCTAGTTCTCCGCCCCCATCCCGCATGACCGCCTGAGTAATGATTCCGCACGATAATTTTATTTTTACGGAAAGGACTTATCCCTTCAGAGCGCCGTCGGCGATCCCTTGCAGAATCCACTTCTGGAACGCGATAAAGAAGGCGAACACGGGAACGGCGGTCATGACAAGCGAGGAAAGAATGCTGCCCCAATCCTTCGTATACTGTCCGAAGAAGCTGTTCGTCGTCAAAATAAGCGTGTACTTGTTCACGTCCGTCAGCATGAGCAGCGGAAGCAGGAAGTCGTTCCAGATGTAGAGCACGTTAAGAATTGCCAAGGTGACCGTAATGGGCTTAAGCAGCGGCAGAATAATTCGGAAGAACGTATACAGCTCGCCCGCCCCGTCCATCCTGGCCGCCTCTTCCATTTCTTTCGGAATGCCTTTTACGAACCCGTGATACAGAAAGATGACCATGTTCAAGCTAAGTCCGACATACATGATCCCGAGTCCTGTCGTCGAGCCTTGCAGGTGCAGCGACTTGGCTACTTGGGACAATGTGATCATAATGACGTGGAACGGAATCATCATCGAAGAGAGGAACAGGAAGAAGATGAACCCGCTCAGCTTGCCCGGCGTCCGGGACAGTTTATATCCGGCCATTGCTCCGAGCAGCAGCATGCCGACGACCCCGATAATCGTCACCGTCAGCGAATTGCCCAGACTTTTCAACAGATCGATGCTGTGAAAAACGTTAATGTAGTTGTCGAAGCCAAAGCTGCTCGGCCAAGCCAGCACGGACGAGAAAATTTCCTTTTGCGTCTTGAACGAGTTGATGACCGCCATATAGATCGGAAGAGCGAAGAAGACGGCCATGACGGCAAGGATGACGACGGATACGGCGCGAAACGCAATGTTTCCCTTGCTGCTCATGCTTCGATCTCCCTCCTCTTCATGACCCGTACCTGAACGATCGTGATCACCAGAATGATCAGGAACAGGATCATCGCTTTGGCGTTGGCGTATCCGAACCGGTAATTGTAATTAAACGCTTCTTGGAAAATGTTCAGCGAGACGACTTCCGTCTTCCTCGCCGGCCCGCCGCCGGTCAAACCGAAGATGACGTCGAACGAGTTAAACGCCGAGTTGAGCGTCAGGAACAGACAGATCGTCACCGTATGCATGATCATCGGAAGCGTCACCGAGCGAAGCATCTGCCAGCCGTTGGCGCCGTCGATGCGCGCGGCTTCTTTAATATCCTGCGGTACGCCTTGCAAACCGGCGATGTAGATGATCATCATATATCCGACGCCTTGCCATAAGGAAACGATCAGAATCGAATAGAAGGACACTTTCGGATCGCTCGTCCAGGCTTGATCCAGGAAAGAGAAAGCCGCCTGCTCGGCAAGCTCCGGCAGCAGCTTCGTGAAGATGAACGTCCACATGAAAGCGCCGATGATCATGCTAATCAGGTTCGGCATGAAGAAGATCGTGCGGAACAGTCCCTTCGCCCGCTTCCGGGATTCGATGAGCAGCGCTAGCAGCAGCGCGATTCCGTTCTGCAGCACGACCATCAAGAACACGTACTTGAAAGAAAACATCAGCGAGCGGATAAATTCCTTATCCTTGAACGCCTCGATGTAATTGACGAATCCGACGAACTTGTACGACTTGGCCAGACCGTTCCAATTCGTAAAGCTATAGCTCATGCCGCCCAGCATCGGAATGACGATGAAGATGAGGAACACCAGCAGCGCCGGGGCGACGAAAGCGAAGAACCAGGCGTATTGGCGAATCGTTCGCGTCAATTCGATACCCTCCTTTATTTCAGAGGCTGATCTATAAGCAAAGGAGTCATACATAAAGATGACCGACAGAGAAGGTAGCCATGCATGTATCTCCCTCCGCTGCTAACTCCAGGAGACACATGCACTCGTTTCTTTTATCGATCATCTTTGTATGGACTACTTATGGGATAGCCTCTTCTTTCTATTGTTTGTTCAACTCGTTGGCGTCCTTCCAGGCCTTGTCCATCGCTTGCACGACCTGCTCGGCGGTCATATCCTTGGCGTAATAGCCTTGGAACAGCGTCTCGGAGACGTTCTTCACGCCGGAAGGAATGCGCGGATCGTCGTACGCCTTGCCGGCGGACGCGTAGCCCGTAACATCCTCGATCCAAGGGTAAGGCGAGAACGTATGGCTTTCCGCGACCGGATTAAACATCATGCTTTGGTAAAACGCGCTGGAGTCCTTCTGGTCCAAAATGTAGTTGACGAGATCAAGCGCGACTTCTTTATTTTTGCTGTCCGGTGCAACTCCGATTGAGGTAGACGTGGACAGGTTCAGCAGCGTCGACTTCGGATCGTCGTTGATGGGCATCGGCGCGACGCCGAGCTCGAAATCCGGATCGTTCTTGAGAATCGCTTCCGCAAACCATGGACCTTGAGCCGGCCACATCGCGATGTTGCCTTGGGCGAATTCCGCTGTCGCTTGGTCCCCGTCAAGCTCGAATACCTTCTTGCCGCCGTAATCGCGAAGCATGTCCATCGTGTCCGTGAGCCCTTTCAGCTCCGCGTACGAAGCTGTGCCCTCGTTCATCCGGTCGACGAACCCCGGGTTCGCAGAGCTGTTCAAGGCGCCGACGGCCAGCGTCGGGAAGCTCTCGGCCATCCAGGATTCCTTAAGCGCGATCATGAACGGCTGAATATCCTTCGCCTTCAGCTCGTCGGCGAGCTGCTTCATCTCGGTTACCGTCTCCGGCAGCTTCAAGTTGTTCTCGCGGAAAATTTTCTTGTTGTACAGCATCCCCCATCCGACGCTCTCCAGCGGAACCGCCAGCACCTTATCGTCGAAGGTGACGCCCGACTTCACGCCCTCGAGCAGTTGGCCGACGAACGGCTGATCGCTCAAGTCCTCCAAATATCCGGCGCGGTAAAATCCGGGAATGTCGTTCACCGCGTGCAACGTGAAGACGTCGGGGCTGTCGCCGCCGGACATCCGCGATTTCAGAATTTGATCGGCGGTATCGGCGCTCGGCATTTCCAGGCTGATCTTGACGTTGATGTTTTTCTCGGCGAGCTCTTTTTTCTTGAATTGCTCGAAATACTGCTCAAATTGGTTTTTGAACCGGGGCAGGCTGACGAATACCTTCAGGTCAACGTCCTTCGCCTTGCCTGTATCGCCGTTACCGGACGCTGCCGGGGAACTGTCGTTCGTATTGCCGTTCGAGCCGCAGGCGGACAGGGCGCCGGCCATCAGCGTCGCCGCCAACACAAGAGATAACTTTCTCATTTTGGTGAAACCTCCTTAGTCAAGGGGATAATCTGATCTGAATTCAGTATAGCAAGGGCAGCAGGGCCTGAAATCAGAGGATATTGGCCTTGGAGCTAGGATAATATTAATGCGCGACAGACATCCTGTCCCTCATTCCGCCGGGCGTCTCCCCGTAATGGCTCTTGAACAGCCGGTTAAAATACGTAACGTCCTCGTAGCCGACCGCCTGAGCGATCGACTTGATCTTCAGATCGCTGGAGCAGACCAATTCCTTAGCCTTCCCCATTCGCAGACCGATCACGTAATCGGTCAGATTGCCGCCGAATTTCGCTTTGAACGCCTTGCTGAGATACTCCTTGCTCACGTAGAACGCGTCCGCGACCGTCTCCAGGCTGATCGGCTCATCGTAATGACGGTCGATGTATTTCCGCACTTCCTCCAGGTCCAGCTTGTCCTTCGGCTTGCGTCTGTCCGATTCTCGCTCGATGGCGGCCAGATAGAGATCGCCAAGCCTGCGCAGAGACTCGTCCGGTTCGGCATCGGCATCCGTACGCAGCGTCCGCTCGGCTAGCTCCTGAATGGAAATTCCGGACGGGGTCAAATATTCCTCGAGCAGCAGGTAAAGCTCGACGTAAACTTTGCGCACGCCGGCCTCTCCCGCTCCGAGTCCGGACAGCTCCTCGCGCAGTTTGCGGAACGCCTGATCGGCGGCATGAGCGTCGACCGCCTGCAGGTAGCGGCCAAGCTCGCGCTTAGCTCGGGAAGTCAGCTCCGTCAGCTCCTTGTTCTCGTAATGAACGGTGAGCAGCTCGTCGTTGCGGAGCGCATCGCGCTTGCGCACTTCACGAGCGCAGTTAGCCAGCGCATCGTTCAATTCGTCCTCGTCGATCGGCTTCAGAATATAGGTCGAGGCCTTGTAGTCGATGGCGTGCTTCGTATATTGAAAGTCGGCGTGCCCGCTGATCACGATGACCTTGGCGTCGATGCCGCGTTCGTTCAGCCGCCGGATCAGCTCGGTTCCTTCCATGCCGGGCATTCGCATATCGAGCAGCACGATATCCGGACGCTCTGCCGCAATCAGCTCCCAACCGGCAATCCCGTCCTCCGCCTCGCCAACGATCGTGATCCCCAACTCTTCCCATCGGCCGAGACTCCGGATCATTTTGCGGCTCCAGACCTCGTCGTCGATAATGACGGCCTTCATGGCTGTCCCTCCTTGTATGCTAAGAGCAGCTCCTGTTTAAGGGGTTGCTCTTAAGTTTTTTTGCACCTTGAAAACTGAAAGGATATTGTCCCGATGGGGGACGCAGCCCAAGCGAAGCGCGGGAGCGGCC